>PJTO01000031.1_pt1 | contig 257450 bp, 210 predicted proteins | sample 1512101 | NCBI WGS metagenome assembly PJTO01 (sample SAMN08177690, study PRJNA422409) | Soil metagenome, whole genome shotgun sequencing project. | reverse complement strand
GTGTGACGGTCTTAACCGATCCGCCGGAGCTGTTGACGGGCGAATAAGTGCGTGTGACGGGCTTAACCGATCCGCCGGAGCCGGTGCCGGGTGAATAAGTGCGCGTGGCGGGCTTAACCGATCCGCCGGAGCTGATGACGGGTGAATAAGTGCGTGTGACGGGCTTAACCGAACCGGTTCGCCGGAGTCGATGGAGAAATCGGCATCAAAATGACAGGCGACTCCGTACATCGGCACTTGAATGGGGGGATCGGACAAAAGGTTAATCCAAATAAGTCCGCAGTACGATCCCCATTTTAACTATAAGATCTCTAGGAACCTTGCCGCGATAGCGGGTAAAGGTTCTTTTCTTGTGTACAGGCTGATCGAGTTGGTCAGCCGGACGTCTTCGACGCGGATACGCCGCAAGGAACCGCGTTCGGCGGCCTCTAGCGCTTCCAGAGCCGAAAGAAAGGCAAGTCCGTAGCCGTCGGAGACGACGCGGATTAGCTCGCTGAAGCCGTTCATTTCGAGACCGACGCGAGGCGGCGGCAGTCCGCGAAGATGAAATAGCGAGAAGAGCTGCTCGCGGGAGAAGCTTCCCGGCTCGCGCAGCGCGAACGGCTCTTCGGCAAGCTCGGCCAGAGTAACGCTTTTGTCCGCAAGCCTATGCGAACTATGAACGACAAACCACATCTCGTCCTCCAGCCACGGCGTACCCTCCAGATCGGCGTGCTCGCGCCGGTTTCCTCCGCCAATAAAGGCGATGTCCGCTTCGTACCGCAGCAGCAGGTCGAAGATCTGGTTAGAACCGGCTGTCGTAAACGCGACGTCGACTGTCGGATGTCCGCGCTTAAAGTCCGCAATCGGCCTAGGCAGCAGGAAGTTGGCTGGCAAATAGGTGGCCGCGATTCTAAGCGTACCCTCCTGTCCCTGCCTGTACTCCTCCAGCATCGCTTCGATACGCCCTTCCAGAGAGAACAGTCTGCTCGCTTCGCTCGCGAGTCGAGCGCCAACCTCGGTCAGGCGTATGCCTCGGCCAAGCGGAGACAGCAGCTGCAGCCCCAACTCCTTCTCCAGCTTCTTGATTTGCGAGGTGACGGCAGGTTGACTGATGTTAAGCTCCTGCGCCGCCTGAGTAACGCTCCCGAGCTCCGCAGCTTTCAGAAAAAGTCGCAGCGCGTGAAGATTCAACATTTTCCCAACTCCTCCTAAGTTATATCATAATTATAATTTATGAAAACCAAATTATAATATATTAGTTTTATGAAAAACTCTCCCTTATTCTAAGTCTGAAAGCAACTTCAGGGAAGAGGGAGAGATGGTCGAGATGGCGACGATTGCATGCTACGATTGCGGAAAACGGCACGAGGAAGAGGATGCGGGATATCGCTGCGAATGCGGGGGGCTGCTTGAAATTATTCATGAATTCAAAGGTGTGGATACGGAGCGTCTAAAGCGTATTTTTCACGAGAGATTGTCCGAAAGAACGGGACCTTACGCGAGCGGCGTGTGGCGGTATAAGGAGCTGATCTATCCGGAGCTGCCGGAGGAAGCAATCGTGACGAAATACGAGGGGAACACGGGATTGTACCGGTCCGAGCCGATCCGGCGGGCGGTCGGAATGAGGGAGGTTTGGCTGAAGGCGCAAAGCGAAAATCCGAGCGGTTCGTTTAAGGACAACGGGATGACCGTGGCGGTATCCCATGGCAAGGCGCTGGGGTACAGGCGATTTACTTGCGCGTCGACCGGAAACACGTCGTCCTCTCTGGCGATGTACGCGGCGCTGGCGGGCTGCGAATCGTTCGTGCTTGTTCCGAAGGAGCAGATTTCGATCAACAAGGTGCTTCAGACGCTGGCGTACGGGGCAGAGACGATCGGCTTCGACGGAACATACGACGACGGCATTCGTTTCTACGAGCGACATGGACGGGATTTGGGCTGGTACATCTGCAATTCGATTAATCCATACCGGATCGAGGGTCAGAAGAGCATCGTCTACGAGCTGGCGCAGAGTATGGATTGGCAGCTTCCGGACTGGATCGTCCTTCCCGGAGGGGCTCTTAGCAATGTTACGGCCCTTGGAAAAGGGCTGAAGGAGCTTCTGGCCTTAGGGTTTATCGAGCGAATGCCGAAGATCGCCGTGGTGCAGGCCGAAGGGGCCAGCCCGTTTCATGCGATGAGGATCGAAGGAAGGCGGGAGCTCGTTCCGTTCGAGAGGCCGTCCACAATCGCGACGGCGGTAAACATCGGGCATCCTCCAAGCTGGAAAAAGGCGCGGGATTTGCTGGAGAGCGTCGGGGGGACGACCTGTTCCGTAACGGACGGAGAAATTCTCGCAGCGAAGCGGCTGATCGACCGGAGCGGCATCGGCTGCGAGCCTGCGTCGGCGGCGACGGTTGCGGGCTTGCGCAAGCTGGTCGCGAGCGGGACGGCGGATCGAGACGAGACGGCCGCCTGTATTCTAACGGGCAATTTGCTTAAGGATACGGACATTTTGCGGCATACGCTTTGGGAGGAAGGCGAGCGCCGTATATTAACTACCGAACTCACTCTTGAAACTATTAGAAGGCGGATAGGTTTATAGATTTCAAATCCGGACATACTGATGGCTAAGACGTTCCGGAACGCATAGCGCTGCACCGACGGGTGCGACAAGGAGCGGTAACTATGCGTAAGAGCCATCATTTCTTTTCCTTTATCAAAGTTGTTCTGTTGATCGTAGCTGTAGGTTTCGGTTTGCTTGCAACGGTAGGTCGCTATGTCGAGGCTAATTCGGGAGAAGCAATTCCCGAGGACGCTATCCGCATTCGTATTATCGCAAATTCCGATAAAAAAACGGATCAATCCGTCAAAAATAAAGTGCGCGACGAGGTCGCCGCTTACATCCAAACGTGGGGCGGCATGCCCGACACTCACGACAAAGCCTATGCGCTTATTAAAAGCCATATGGCCGACATTCAGCGCATCGTAGACGACAAACTGGATGAGCTTGGCGTTGCATATGGGGGAGCAGTTGAACTCGGAGAGGTGCCATTTCCCGAGAAAACGTTCGAGGGAGAGCGTTACGAGGCGGGCAATTACGAAGCGCTGAGAATTACGCTGGGCAAAGGCAACGGGACCAATTGGTGGTGCGTGCTGTTCCCGCCTCTCTGCCTGACGGCTGCTGTTGCGAAGGACGATCCCGGAGCATCGGCGGAGGCGCGCGCAGCTTCGGCCGGAGGATCTTCCGCGGACGCGGGAGACGAGGAGCCTAAGGCAAAGTTTTTCCTGTGGGAATTGCTTGAGAAGCTGTTTGCGTTTCTCGGCTCCTTGTTCGGCTAACCCGACCTTAACCAGTGTGCTATAATAACGTAAACGCCCTGAAGACAAGGATGATCGGCATCATGAACATAGAGACGAAGTACTGGCCCGCGGAGCTATCGCGGGCCGGCATCGAGGAAGCCGCCGCGGCGATCGCCGCAGGCGGCGTTGTCGCGTTCCCGACCGAGACCGTGTACGGTCTCGGCGGGGACGCAAGGAGCACGGAAGCGGTGGGGCGGATTTTTGCGGCCAAGGGCCGCCCGTCCGACAATCCGCTGATCGTGCATCTGGCGCACGGCGCAAGCGTGGCCGGCCTGGCCAAGGAGATCGGCGCCGTCGAAGCGGCGCTGATGGACGCTTTCTGGCCGGGGCCGCTCACGCTGGTGCTGCCGGTGCGAGAGGGGGCGGTGTCGCCGCTCGTGACGGCTGGGCTGGACACGGTCGCGGTGCGGGTTCCCGCGCACGATCTGGCCAGGGAGCTGATCGAGCGGGCGGGCTGCCCGATCGCGGCGCCGAGCGCCAATCGCTCCGGACGTCCGAGCCCGACGCAGGCGCGGCACGTTCTGGAGGATCTGAACGGGAGAATCGACGGAGTGCTGGACGGCGGGGCGACCGGGGTCGGCGTGGAATCGACGGTCGTGCGGGTCGTGGACGGTACGATTCATATTTTGCGGCCGGGCGGCGTTACGCGGGAGCAGCTGCGCGATGCGGTCGTCGGACTGGCGATCGTAGCGGAGGAGACGAAGGAGGAAGCGCGAGCGGAGAGACGGGCGGCAACCGCGGCGGTGGGAGTTGGAACGGAGGTCTCTCTCTCCTCAAGAGACCAGCAAGGCTCGTCCCGATCCTCGGCGACCGACGCGGAAGCGCCGCGCTCCCCGGGAGTCAAGTACGCGCATTATGCGCCGCAAGGCGAAATGCTGCTCGTTACGGGGGCGCTCGGACGGCTGTCCACAGTCGTGCAGACTCAGGCGCGCCAAGCCGCGGACGCAGGGAAGCGAGTGGCCGTGCTGAGCTGTTCGGAACACGCCGCGGGCTACCGGGCGGACATTGTCTTCGACTGCGGCCCTCGCGATGAACCGGGGAAAGCAGCGCAGACTTTGTATGCGACGCTGCGCGAATGCGATGAGCGGGGCATCGATTATATCGTCGCCGAAGGCTATCCCGAGGACGGGATCGGCGCTGCGCTGATGAACCGGCTGCGCAAAGCCTCCGGAGGACGCGAGATCGAAGCCCGCTAACGGCCGGTATTCCTCCCTTTTGCATGATCGCCGCCTTGTCCGCATATGTTGTGGAGAGGGACAGGCGGCAAGCTTGCGCCGCGATAACTCGCGGCGTCGGTTGAATGCAAGGAGGGACGAGCATGGTTGACGTGTCTGCGGCAACCGGTCAGGCGCTGACCATTCTGGTGATGGCGGTCGCTTTGGGCATGGACGCGTTCTCGCTAGGGATCGGCATCGGTTTGAAGGGCGTGCGGCTGTACGATATTTTGAAGCTGAGCACGTTGATCGGCATTTTCCATGTGCTGATGCCGCTCGGCGGTATGTATACGGGGCAATACGTCAGCGAGCTGCTTGGAGGGATCGCCACCTCCGCAGCCGGAGCGCTGCTGCTTCTGCTTGGAGGACATATGGTGTACAGCTCCTTGCGCGGGGAGTCGGTGGATTCGATCAATCATCGTACCTTATGGGGGATGCTCGTGTTTGCATTTAGCGTGAGCGTCGATTCCTTTTCCGTCGGGGTATCCTTGGGGATGTTCTCTGCGCATGTGTGGCTGACCGTGCTGATGTTCGGGCTGTTCGGCGGAATGCTGAGCGTGTTCGGATTGATGCTCGGGAGAAAAGCAAGCCGGAGCCTGGGAGGATATGGCGAGGCGCTTGGCGGTGTTATTTTGTTCGGATTTGGTCTATTATTTCTGATATAGAGAGTTATCCATCAACTATGCAAGCAGGGGGAGAATATGAATCGGGTTTTGATCGTATGCACGGGCAACACTTGCCGCAGTCCCATGGCCGAGGCGATCTTCAAGGATTTGGCCGCGCGCAGCGGCAAGCCGCTCGAGATTCGCTCCGCAGGCATAGCCGCGGCTAACGGCTCGCCGATTTCGCCGAATGCGGCGGAGACGCTCAAAAGGCGCAAACTGGAGATACCCGGAACTTCGACTTCGTTAAGCGCGGAAGAGGTAGTCTGGGCCAACCTCATCCTGACGATGACGGCCGGGCACAAGAGGGCGATTCTGGAACGTTATCCCGAAGCGCTGTCCAAAACGTTCACGCTGAAGGAATATGCGCTGCGCGGAGATCCGGTCATGGACGACGTGGCGGAGGCGGAACGGATCTATTCGGAGTGGCAGTTAAAGCAGCTGCTCGGCGAGCCGATGACGGACGAGGAGAAGGCGCGGCTATTCGAGCTGCAGCGTCGAATTCCGGACTTCGATGTCGCCGATCCGTTCGGAGGCCCGTTGTCGCTCTACGAGCGGACAGCCGACGAAATCGAGGATATTTTATTGATGCTGATCGACAAGTGGGACGGGGATCGCGGAAATTCGACGAGCCGGTGATTGATTTTTTTGCGAAGCTTAGGTATGATGATCCTATAACTTCAAGATTCCGATGTAACTGGCGACGACAAGTGGAGTATACCACGGTGGAGCATCGGAATGACGGCCGGTCGCCTGGGCGAAGAGCAGCGTGCTATAAGCGCGCTTGCTCTTTTTTGTCTTTTTACCTCTTGAAGAGGTTGTTCGAGCTTGGTTTGAAGCCGACCGGGACGCCGGCTGGAGGCGTTAATGCGGCATCGTTCGACATCCGTCCTATGTTTGAGCCCGGTAAATTCAGGTATAATACCTGTATTGTCGTCTAACGGAACAACTGTGCGGCTAGGGCATGTCTGCAAACCCGCTCGGGGGCGTCTTTCACCGCCTTTTCGCCCCCTGCTTCGTCACTTTTGCTTGACGTACCCCCGGTACGCCTTCACAAAAGTTCCTTGCATGGGACGAAAATTCGGCAAAATCTGCTGCCCTCGGAGTATGCAGATACGCCCTAGGAGGATGGCAGGTATGACTGCGGAGTCTCGTTCGATCGTCGATCAAGCGGAAATGTTGATGGACGAATTGGTGAGGATGGGCAAGCTCCGTCCGGGCCAGATTGTCGTGCTGGGGGTCAGCACGAGCGAAGTGCGAGGACAGCGGATCGGAACCTTCGGGGCGGAGGAGATTGCGAGCCTGATTCATGAAGGGGTCGAACGGGCGCGGACGCGCGCCGGGGTGCATGTCGTCTGGCAATGCTGCGAGCATCTGAACCGGGCGCTCGTGGCCGAGCGGCGGCTGGCCGATGCTCAAGGCTGGACCGAGGTGGCTGCGGTTCCCGTCCCGAAAGCGGGCGGATCGATGGCCGCCTACGCTTATCGACGACTGGAGGAGCCCTGTCTCGTCGAGGCGGTGCAAGTCCATGCCGGCATCGATATCGGCGAGACGCTCATCGGGATGCATCTTCGTCCCGTCGCCGTGCCTCTCAGGCCGTCCATCCGCGAGGTTGGGCACGCTCGGGTTAACATGGCCGCCACTCGGCCGAAGTTGATCGGGGGCGCACGAGCCGTATACGAGCAGGATGGACGCGGTGCTTCCGTCGCGGGAGAGTCTGGCGGCAGTCCCTCGTCGCCTGCTTGCGATTAACGCTTTATCGAATGAGCATAGGAACAAAAAAACGGACTACAAAACGGGAGGAATAGCTATTATGTTGGAAAATTTGCGCAATCAAGATCCGGAAATCGTCGAAGCCCTGAACCTGGAACTGAAACGTCAACGCGACAACATCGAACTGATCGCTTCCGAAAATATCGTCAGCGAAGCCGTTCTCGAAACGATGGGCACGGTACTGACGAATAAATATGCGGAAGGCTACCCGGGCAAGCGTTACTATGGCGGCTGCGAATACGTCGACATTCCGGAGCAAATCGCTCGCGACCGTGCGAAGGAACTGTTCGGAGCCGAGCATGCCAACGTGCAGCCTCACTCCGGCGCTCAGGCAAACCTGGCCGTCTACCTGGCCGTTCTGAAGCCGGGCGACACGGTGCTGGGCATGAACTTGGCTCACGGCGGCCACTTGACGCACGGCAATCCGGCCAATGCGTCCGGCCTGCTGTACAACTTCGTCGCTTACGGCGTTAACGATCAAACGTTCACGATCGATTACGAAGAGCTGCGCAAGGCGGCGTTTAAGCATCGTCCTCGTCTGATCGTGGCAGGCGCATCCGCTTACCCGCGCGCGATCGATTTCGAGAAAATCGGCCAAATCGCCAACGACGTAGGCGCGCTGTTCATGGTCGACATGGCGCATATCGCAGGTCTTGTTGCCGGCGGCGAGCACCAAAATCCGGTGCCGTACGCGCACTTCGTTACGACGACGACGCACAAGACGCTGCGCGGTCCTCGCGGCGGCTTGATTCTGTGCCGCAAAGCTTGGGCGGCAGCTATCGACAAAGCGGTGTTCCCGGGCACGCAAGGCGGTCCGCTGATGCACATCATCGCGGCTAAAGCGGTCGCGCTCGGCGAAGCGCTCCAGCCTTCGTTCAAGGATTATGCGCGCAACGTTGTCATCAACGCCAAGGCGCTGTCCGAAGCGCTTGTCGCCGAAGGTCTGAACATCGTATCCGGCGGCACCGACAACCACCTGATGCTGATCGATACGCGCAACTTGAACATTACGGGCAAAGAGGCGGAGCATGTGCTCGACTCCGTAGCGATTACCGTTAACAAGAACGCGATTCCGTTCGATCCGACCAGTCCGTTTATTACGAGCGGCATCCGTCTCGGCACGCCGGCCGTTACGACGCGCGGCATGGATGTCGAAGCGATGAAGACGATCGCCAAGGTCATCGCTCTGACGTTGAGAAATCCGAAGGACGAAGCGACGCTGGCGCAAGCCCGCAAGATGGTCGCCGATCTGACTGCGCAGTATCCTTTGTACCCGAACCTGGCGTACTGATGCTTCGGTTCCATAGAATTATTTAAGCGCAAGCCCTCTTGCTTCCTGACTGGAAGCCGGAGGGCTTTTTTTGCGTTCCGGTGTCTTTTTCGAGCTAGAGCGAGGGGAGGACATGACCCTAGGTGACCAAAACGATGACAAAAACGATGACGGCGGTCACTTACCGGCATTACAGAGAGCAAACTATAATACTCCTCGAAGGATGTCGAAGCTTGACCGCGCACGGTCGCTTAATTATGCAGCCTACCGAAACGGAGGAAGTAGATTTGAATATCGATAAGAAAAGCAAGATAATGAGATATGTTGTTTCTTCGGCGATGGTCGCCAACGCGCTGGCAGCGCCGGTCGCGGTATTCGCGGCCGACGAGGCGAGAAGTCCAGACGCGCTGCAGGCGGCGGTAAACGAACTGATGGAGAAGGCCATCATGGTTGGCGACGACAAAGGACAGCTCAATCTGGAGGGGAAATTGACCCGAGCACAGGTTGCCGCAATTTTGGCCAGATCGTTAAATCTGAATGCGGCGCTCGCGCCGGTATCGGATTTCAAGGACGTGAGCAAAGACCATTGGGGCTTGAAATACATCAGCGTCATGGACAGATTGGGAGTCATGACGGGCTCGGACGGCAGCTTCCGTCCGAACGCCGTTCTCACCAGGGAGGAACTAGCCGTCATTTTGGTTCGGATTACGCAGACAAGCATCGTGGGCAAAGGAAGCGGATTGGCGGTCAGCGATGCTAGCGAGATCAGTTCGTGGGCCAAGCCTTACGTCCAGGCAGCCCTCGAAGCCGACTTGCTCTCGGCGCCTGGCGGCAGATTCGCTCCCAAGAGCCAGGTCGATCGCAAGGAAGTGGCCTTGGTCACCTCGGCATTTATCAACGGCGACAACTTCGAGGCGTACAAGGAAAGCGTAAAAGCGCTGCTGGACGAAGGGAAGAAGATTTCGAACAGCGATCCGTCGGTCTGATCGGGCAGCGGATTTCCGAGGACGTTATCCCGCTTTCACCCGAGAGCGGGTAACGGCCTTTCCTATTTCACGAGGCGAGAAAGAAATGAGCGGGATGAAAATCGTATGCTGCATGCTGACGAGAAACAATGAGCCGTCTTTGGCCAGGGCCGTGCGAAGCGTAATGCCTCACTTGGACGACATCGTCATCGTGGATACGGGGTCCGAGGACGGCAGTGTCCAAACGGCCCGCGAGCTCGGGGCCCGCGTTTACGAAGCGGAGTGGAACGATCATTTCGGCGAGGCGCGAAATATTTCGCTGAAATACGCGGATGGGGCGGATTGGGTTCTGGTGATCGATGCGGATGAAGAGTTTGTCTGGAAAGGAGAAACCGATTTCAAGGAGTGGCTCGCTTCTCTTGCCAGGCAAACGGTTGTCTCGTTCGAATGTCGCCACTACGAGACGAAGGAAGACCGGATGTTGGCCGTAACTCACGTCGATCGGCTTTTTTCTCCTAGACACTATCGATACGAGGGCGGCATTCACGAAAAGCTGGTCGCAGCCTGCGAAGGGATTAAGCGACTGAACGCGCAATGTCCGTTCGCTTCCTTCCGCCACGTCGGATACTCCTCGGAATTCCATCTCGCCAAAAGCCGGAGGAACATGAAGATTTTACGCAGAGAGCTGCAGGCGCGCCCTTCCGACGGACGAATTCATCGTTACCTCGCAGCGGAGCTGCACCATGCCGGAAGTTACATCGAATGCATCGAATACGCGAATTCCGCGCTTAGCTTGCTGGCGGAGGCGGATGCTTACAGCAGGGCTCAGGCGCACTATTTTAAAATCATGGCCTGTCTGCATTTGGAGCAGTCATTGGAAGCCGAGCAGGCGATTCGGGCAAGCGTTGAAGATTTGCCCTCTTATCCGGATCCTTACGCCATCCAGATCGAAATTTGCTATAGCGAACGACGCTGGGAAGAGGCCTATGCCTGGTATAGACGATGGGAGCGGGAGGTTGCGCGGCAAACGGAAATTCTGCCGGATTACTGCGGTTCGCGCGCTGACGCCATTCGTCGGCACGGGCGGATCGCCGCCGTCAAGGCGAAAAAAATCGAGGAGACGTTCGGAAAAGAGGTTCGAGAAATGAAAGTGGCGATATTAATCGTCCACCCGCAATTGGAGGCGGATCGCGAGGAATTGCTGGAGCATCTCTCGCTTCGCTTCAAGGACATGCCGTACGAGATCGGATTGTGGTCCAAGCCAAGCTTCGGCAAGCATGCGAAGAACTGGCCGAAGCGAAGCCGCATCCGTTGGGTGGAGGAGCAAGGACCGGAGCAGGCCGGAGCCAAATTCGCGGCTGCATGCCGGGCGGATATTTTGTGGATATGGCACCCCAACGAGCGGCTTGCAGCCGAATTGGATGAGGAGACGTTTGCGGAGACGATTGCCCGCGGAGGAGACGTATTGGTGCGTGCCTATTCGGACCGTCTGGGGTGCGAATGGACGGAGCGGCGAATAGGGGTTGCGGCCAATTCGGGCATTGCCGATCCAGGGCTTTCCCTGTCGCGGGGCACCGCCGGAATTGTCGTAGAGAGACCGTTTGTCGTCTCTTCGGACAAGCGGAACGCCTATCGCGAAATCTCCTTGGGAGCTCCGCCGATTCAGCGCATGCTTGTCGCCTTCGCTTGCCAAAGGTACCAGGAGGTATTGGATATGCGCCAACCTCCGGACGGGTCGGAGGAATGGCCGACTTTTCAATTTTATCGAATTTTGGCTTTGATTAATCTGGACAGGACAGAGGAAGCTTCGGAGAGTCTCTACAACGCGATGGAGGCCGAGCTCGGCCAACGGGAGGCGCTGGATTTCGTCTACCTCTACGGGAAGCTTGCCGCCAACGCGGAGATGGACGAAATGAAGCGGGAGGCGCTAGGCTTATTGGCCGACACGTTGAAAGCGAATCCGCTCGTCAATTCGAAGCACGTGCGAACGACCGAGTCGGATTGGCTGTCCCTGATGGCTGAGCTTCAGTGGCAGACGGGAGACAGATTGCGGGCGCTCGTGTCCTGGCGGCAAGGGATGGAAAGCTCCGGCTATACGAATGAACGCTGCGCGTATCGACTTGCCGGAGCGATTTACGAGAGGCATGCGAGCGAGGGGCACGACCGAATATCCCGGGCCATTATGGAAGCCTTCCCTATCGACTCGCCGGCGGCGCAAAGCATGCTTTCTCCGATTTTCTCTTATTTAAACATGCCGGAGTGGTCCGCGCTGTTTGCGCGTCCGCGGGAAGGAAGCTCGGCGGAGCAGGCCGAAACGCCGAAGCAATCGGGATTGCCGCTTGTCAGTCTGATTTTGCCGGTCTATAACGATACGCTTTATTTATTCGAGAGCATTCGCGCTATTCTGGCTCAAACCTACCTGGAGCTGGAGCTCGTCGTCGTGGACGACGGATCGGACGAAGACGTGGCGGCGATTGTACGCCGGTTCGCTCATGACAGCCGGGTGAAGTATTACAGACTGGAGAAGAACCGGGGGCTACCGTATGCGCTGAATTATGGCCTGTCGAAAGCCGAGGGCTCTCTGATGGGCTGGACTTCCGCGGATAACGTGGTGCAGCCCCGATGGCTGGAACGGATGGTGCAGACTCTCATCGCCTGTCCGGATGCAAGCGCCGTCTTCTCCGATTACTACCACATCGACAAGGACGGGCTGGCGATCGAGACGAAGCGTTTGTCCGCGTATCGGCTGAACGGGCTGCAGAACGGCGGCCCGTCGCTGCTGTGGAGAGCTTCGGCTTATCGGAAAACCGGGGGGTTCGACGAGTCTCTGTTCGGCATTGAAGACAGGGATTTCGCGATTCGCCTCGCGCTGGTCGGGCGGTTCGTCCACCTGCAGGAGCCCCTGTATTATTACCGGATTCACGAAGGAAGCCTGTCTTCCAAGATCGACTCGGGCTTCGCCGGGGGCTGGCCCCGGCTGCACGAGAAGCTGAAAAGAAAGTGGCTGCATTTGAGCTTCGTATAAAACCAAGGAAGTGAAGTTATGATCCGATTGGAACCTAATGCGGAAGCTGCCTTCTTGCAGCAGAGCCACCAAGAGCGGCAATTGGACGCGCTTGGGGAACTGAATCGAAGCAGGAGGGTGGAGCTTCGTAACCTGAAGCGGACGGCGGAGGAAATGGACCGGGAAGCGGCAGCGCGCAGGGATGCGATAAGGGAGAAGCAGCGGGAGATCGAGGCGCTGCGGCTGCAGGTCCAAAGCCTGTCGCAGCTGCTGGAGACCCGGACGGCGCGGGTTTCGTACGATTCCGATTATCGGCAAAGACGACAGTATTACATGGAAGCCTCGCGGCGGATCGACCCGGCAACCTCGCTCGCGAGCATGATGCCCCGGCTGAGGGCTTCGCATAAGGGCGTTGTCGTGGCGCCCGACGGGCTCCGTTTCAGCGACGGCCGCGTGTCGGCTTTGTTGAAGGGGCTGGCGAACGAAGGCTTCGTTTGTCTGGCCTATGCCGATCGCGGCGGAAGCGGTTCTGCGGAGGCGGACATGCCGGATGGCTACTATGAATTCGAAGACGAGGCCGCTCTTCTTGGCTGGCTGATCGAACGAAAAATTGCGCCGACGATTTTATGCACCTGGGTATTGCAAGCCGCCTGGTTCGATTTGCTGCCCGCCAAGACGATCTGGTACGACCTCTGCGAGCACGAGGACCTGCTGTGGGGAATGGATGCTTCGGCAAGGCTTAAACACTACGAGCTGCTTAAAGAAGCCGGACTCGTCACCTACTCGGACAAAAGATGGAGGCCTTACGCCGCGGCCAGAAAAGATGCGTTTGCGCTGGAGTCGGGAGTCATCGCCGCTAGGCTTCCCACCTTAAGCGCGCAGCTGGAGGTGCGCAAGCATGCGGGATAATCCCGAGGCCGTCGCGGCGCCGACGGCGGTACAGCGGGAGGCGGAAGCTCTTCGCAGAGCATTGGAACGTTTTCAGGCGCTGATCGAGGACCAGTTCGACTCGCTGGAGAGCCGCAAGCAGACGATCGCGGAGCTGGAGAGGGAGGAGGAGGCTGGAGAGGCGGCCGTCCAGCAGCTTCACGAGGAAATCGTTCGCCTCGAAGGCGAGCTGGCGCAAGCGGATTTGCTCTTCGCTCCGCGTTACCGCGACCAATCGAACTATTATGGCCTGTTCGTCGAGTCGCCGTTGACCGACGAAGCAAGACGGATCATGCAGGCGGTGCAAGGCGGGGATTATCGCGGAATCGTCGTTTATCCGATCGCCGTGCACTGGGAGCCGCTTCAACGTCCGCAGCAATTGTTGACCGAATTCGCCAGAAGGGGCTATCTTTGCTTTTTCTGCGAGCCCGGCGGCCAATTCCGCCTGAAGGAACTGGAGCGGAGGCTGTACCTCGTATCCGGGCAGGAGCATCTGCTTCAGGCCTTGCAGACCTGCCATGTTCTCGTGCTGAATACGTATCTGGTGCAAAATGCTTGGGCCGATCATCTTCCCCACAAAACGGTTTGGTACGACGTTCTCGATCGGGTCGATTTCTTCGGCCTCTACGATCGCAATATGCTGGCCAAGCATTACGAGGTGCTGCACGAAGCCGATCTGGTTACGTATTCTGCGCGTCGATTGGCTGAATACGTGGGGGACCGGCCCGATGCCGTCTACTTGCCGAACGCTGTGCGACCGGAGGACTTCCGGGCGGAATCGGCCGGGAAACGCGAAACGCCGGAAGAGCTTAAAGCGATTGTCGCGAAAAACAAAAAGATCGTCGGCTATTACGGAGCGATCGAGGAATGGTTCGATACGAAGCTGGTCATCGAGCTGGCCCGCTTGCCGCAGGTCGAAATCGTCCTGATCGGACATTGCGGAATTTCGCAGGACCCGTTCCCGGACAACGTGCATTTTCTCGGACCGAAGCCGTATGCGAGGCTCAAGGAATATGCCGAGCATTTCGACGCGCTGATGATCCCATTTGTCGTGAACGATTTGACGAACGCGGTTTCGCCGGTGAAGTTTTTCGAATATTGCGCCATCGGCAAGCCGATTCTGTCGACACCGATCGCCGAGGTGCTGCCTTATGCCGGACCCGGGATCACGATCGTTCGTTCAGGGGAAGGCTTGGCGTTCGACGACTGCTTCCGGAGCTTGACCCCGGATGCCCGAACGCGCTTGCGCTCGATCGCCGGCTCCAATCAGTGGAAGACGAGGGCCGACGAGATCGAGTTCGAGCTCGAATCCAGGCCGGGCTGCCTGAAGCTGTTGGCCAACCGCCCCCATGACCCGCATGTCAGCGTATTTACTGCAACGTTCTTCGACTACGATGGGGAAAATTTTTATACGGGCGGGGCGGAAAGATACCTTATCGATCTTCACGAAGTATGCGAAGAGCTCGGCGTGAGGCTGGATCTGCATCAGTACGGCAATTACGCCTGGTATCGCAAGTACCGCAATATCGACGTTTACAGTCTCGGCCATGGGAAGCTGGATATCGGAGAATTCTCGATGGAGCGGCTTAATGCGTTTAATCGGCGGTATTTGTACGCGGAGGAAGGTAAGTCGCTGCTTCACATATACTCGGCGTTCTTCCAGGCTTATCCGCGCGTCGCCCATCCCAGCATCGGAATCAGCCACGGCGTTGCGTGGGACAACCGGGGAAGCGACTACGCGAACGGCGAGCAGTTCTGGCTGAGCAACGAACGTTTTATTCGCAGCGCGGAGCACCTGCAGAAGATCGTTTCCGTGGATACGAATACGGCGAATTGGTTTCAAACCGTCTCTTACCGAACAGGGCAGCAGATGTTGACGATACCGAATTACGTCGATCCGAACGAGTTTTTCCCCGTTCCGCGGAAACGAGACGGAAGAATTCGCATTGTCTACCCCCGGAGACTGTATGAGGCGAGAGGATTATATTTAACGCTGGCCTCGGCGGATCGCATTTTGGCCCGGTATCCGTCGACCGAATTCCATTTCGTCGGCAAGGGCTTCGATGAAGACGTTCGGCAAATCCGCGAAGCGATGAAGCGTTGGCCCGGCCGCGTCTTCTGCTATCATCGAGATCCCGATGAGATGCATGCGGTTTACAAAGAAGCGGACATTGTATTGATTCCGACCTTATACAGCGAAGGGACGAGCCTGTCCTGCCTGGAGGCGTGCGCAACGGGCAACGCCGTGATCGCGACCAGAATCGGCGGTCTGACGGACATCGTCATCGACCGGTTTAACGGGCTTCTCGTCGGTCCGAACGCCGAAGCTTTGGAGGCTGCGATCGTCGAGTGCCTGGACAACCCGGAATTGCGCAGGCGAATGGGGAGTAATGCGCTTCAAGTGTCCAAGGCCTTCGATAAAGCAAGTTGGAAGGAACGCTGGAAAAAGGTGATTCGGGACGCTCTCGGAAGCGAAGAGCTTCAAAACGACGGCAGGGCGAAAGCGGAGAAGCGCGAGCCTGGAGAGATCGAATTCCGCTTGGGGCCTGGAGCGAACGAGGCGGATTGGCTGCCCGAGGTCGTAGGTTGCCTGAAAAAAGGAATGGCCGTGTTTATCCGGGGGGACGGCGGTCAACCGCCGGAGTCCAGCTTTGGCCGGCTGCAGTGGATCGCCGAAGAGACGGAGCTTTGCTTTCAGCCAACCGTGGCAAGGTTCGACTGAGGAAGAAGGGATAAGGTTATGTCCTCCGTAATACTCATTTTTGTTTTTATCGTGTGGCATTTGAGCTGGAACATGGCTTTGAATCAGGCGCGCGGCTTGAAGCCGCTCTCCATGGAACAAATCGCGGCATCGACCGTCGCCGGCTCGACTCTCCAGTTGCTCGCCGATTGGAGCGTTTGGGCGACGATCGCCTTGACCTTTTTGGCCAATCTGGCCTATTACGGGAATGTGGTCCATGCGCGCTTCTTCGGGCATCCGATCCCGCTTTCGCACATCAAGCAGTTTTCGCGCTCCGCGAAGACGGCTACTTCGAGCGCCGCAATGCTCATTCAGTCGGCCGGCCGACTGGCGAAGCGGGGCGATATCGTGTTGATCTTTGTGTGGGCGGAAACGCTTGCGGCCCTCTTTATTGTCGGCGATCCGGACGACCCCTTACGGGAATGGCGGGTTTTGAACGGGGCGCTTGTCGTCCTGGTCGCTCTCACCTTAAGGCAATATCGCAGGCTGAAAACGGGCGCGATGGAGAGCCATCTGTTCGGAATGTTCGTTTCTTATTATTTCTCCTGGCTGCTGGCGCGGAGGAGCCGGGCGGAGCAAGAGCGAATGCGCGAGGAGTCGGCAATGCTGCGAAATGAAGATGGAGAAGGGGGAGGGGACGGTGACGAGCGGGCCAACGACGATCCGCCGGGGGACGAATGGTTCGGAAGGTTTAGGGGGATGAATCTCATTCTGATCCAGTTGGAATCGTTCCAGCAATTCCTGCTGCATCGCCGAGCCGCAGGTCAGGAGATTACGCCTTTCCTTAACCGGCTGGCCCGCGAAAATCTGGCTTTCACGGACATTTTCAGTCAATACGCCCAAGGACACACCTGCGATGCCGAATTGGCCGTGCTGCAATCCTTGTATCCCTTAAAGCGAGAGGTCGTCAATTACAGGCACTACGACAAGAAATTCCACGGACTGCCGGCGATATTGCGAAGTCACGGTTACCAGGCGACGGCCTACCATGGGTACAAGGGCGATTTCTATAATCGGCGCACGATGATGAAGACATACGGATTTGAGGCGTTCTATTCGGAAGAAGATTATTTGTCTACGGATCGGGCCTCCTATTGGATGTCGGATTTTTCGTTTTTCGAGCAGTCTGTCGAGAAGATCAAAGCGATGAAGCCGCCATTTTTCTCGTTTATGATCAGCTTGACCTCCCATTTTCCGTTTGAACTCGAACAGAGTCTGTGGGGCCTTCGGCTGGATAATGACGTTCCGGAGCCGTTGGTCCGATACTATCAAAGCGTCAATTATACCGACCGGGCGCTGCAGCGGTTTTATGAGCTGCTGGAACGGGACGGATTGCTGGAAAATACGGTTTTCGCCGTTTATGGCGATCATGAAGGGATCGGATTGGAGCATCTTCCGGTGTTATACGAAGAATTGGGCATCCCGCAATCGAACCTGCTGAGGGAAACCAACAGGATGAGCGTAACGCAAGTGCCTTTCGTCGTCGCCTGCGGCGATCCGAACCGGAGAATAGCGCACATATCCGACAGGGTCGGCAGCACGCTGGACGTGGGACAGACGCTGCTTCACCTGCTGGGCCTGCCGAAAATCGCTTATGGAATGGGGGCAAACCTGTTTTCGGCGCCTGAGGATCGAGTCGTTCCCTTAACACAGTTCCATCTAGGCTCCTTTGCGACCCGCGACGCGCTGTGCTGCGCTTCCGAATCCGGCGATTATGTGTACAGCGCTATTTTCGACCGTGAGAAAGAAACGATGGTTCTTCCGGTGTCGGGGATCAACAAAAGCAGGTTCGAGTATAGTCGCGAGAAGGTTAACCGGTCGGAGCATTTGATCGCCAACGACTTGCTCGTTCCGGATCGTCCTTCGGAGGTCGCGGAGGGAGAGGGAGCGGCCGTACAGGCGGCTTTTACTCCGAACGTAGAGCGATTATTAAGCATCGCAGACGATGCGGCGGTCGTCATTCCGATAACGCTGGACATGGATAGTCAGTATTCAGGCGGTCAGACGAACCCGGACGAGATGAAACGATTGGAAAGCTATTACCGGCGGGCGAGGAGAAAGAACATTCGTTTTTACTCTACTATTGACTGGGACGCCAACGAGCAGCAGATTTATTTCGGGGATCGCTCCTATGCGGATAGACTGATCGAAAAAGGCTACAAGGTGGAGCTCGTGAATCCGATTTCCCTGCCCGAGCATTTGCGAGGCCTTCCCGATCACTCTCTGATCGTGGTCGCGGCCAAGGACGAAGCTTCCGCCCAGTTCGGACAGAGGTTTGCTCGGGAGATGGCCGAATACGGCTTCCACCAGTTGGACGTTACGAAATATCGACACAGCTATGCAAACCTGATTTATAAAAATAAAGGGTACGTCTCCTTGTACGAAGAGGCGACCGAGCTTCCGATCGAAAAGAACTGGCCGAGCGGGGCGTTGATCGACGGAATCGCGCTGCCTTGCGACCTTCAAGTCGTTAGTCGGGGCGCGGCGGCGGGCAATCTGTCCGAGATCAAGGTCAACGGCTGCTCGTGCAGCCGCAATCAAAGGGGATTGAATTTCGCGGTGGTGGACATGGAGACGGGAGCCGTCGCGGAAATGTTCGGAGCGGACACGTTCGCGTCGACTCACATCGATACGCAGATGTATCGGGCCTTCAAGGAAAGATCTTCCCGGGAGGTGGGCGCATGAGCGAGGTGTGGTTGAAGGCTGCGGCAGCGGCATTGTTTTTGACTTGGATTTCAATACTGCTCGCTATGAGGAAGCCGGGCCCCGGGTTGCCGGCCAATCTCGATCCGAAGAAGGCGTTCACTGCGGAGGAAGATCCGGTCGAGCCGGAAGCTGTCGCTGCAACGCCTTCTCCGTACTCGTTCTCGAAATGGGAGGCGCTGTTGGGGGAGGAAGACGGCTCCTGCAAGTTCATCTGTGAAAACCCGCGCTGGGAAGAGGCAGCGGAAGCGTACGACGTTTTTGCGAGGAGCTGCGAGGAGAAGGGGATTGCCTTTGTGGGCCGGGAGCGTTCGGATTGGATCTCCGGGCGCATAACCGCGCATTTCGACGACTGCCGCTTGATGCCGCTCCTGTGGGCGGAAAACTACCATGTTCATCTGGTTCAGGGGAGAAGCTTATTCGATCTGCTGAAGGAGGCGGCGCCTTTCTCGGTTATCATTATTTCGGTTAAGGACGACGGCTCCCAAGCGTTGAATCACGATTGGCAAGAGAAGCTTTGCGAGGTGGGCATTCGTTCGCTGACCAGGGAGCATTTGCGTCACAGCTATATCAATATCATTTGGAAGAAGTATCACAATACGTATATCAACATATACGAAGAATGTTCGGACGGGCCGTTGGCCAAGCGTTACGATCAAGGGGATTTCGTCAACGATTTCAAGTTCCCGATGTGCCTGGAGGTCGAGAGCGCAGGCTACCACGCGGGCAATTACTCCCGTATCCGGATCGACGGCCGGCAGTGCTCGCAAAATTTGCGAGGCATGAACATCGCCGTATTCGATATGATGGATTCCAAGGCGGAAGGGATTTACAGAGTGGATACGTTCATTACCATGTATGAGGATACCGCCATCTATCGCGCCGTTCCGGCAGAGGGGGAGAAGAATGCTTCCTAGGATGGCCGAGCTGGTCTCGCTGGAGCGGGAGAGCATCTACATTCCGCCATCCGGCATGCCGGCGGAGAAGAGGAGCGGAAAAGCCGGTCTGGTTTACGCCGCCTATTGCTCATCGCTGTACCGGCGCCACGGGGTTTGGGTTCGTTCTTTTGCCGATATCGTCCTGGACCGGAACGACCGATCGATTTATTTTCATGCCAGCTCCTATATTCCCCACTTGAACTATCAAGGGTACGGCATCAAGGTGGTGGAGGGATGCGGGTTGCTGGATTATCTCGGCGGCATTCCCGAGGGCGCTTACGCGATCGTCTCCGTTAAAGACGAAGGAAGCCAGCAAATTGCGGACGAGATTGCGGAACGCTTGCGTCTATTCGGCATGACCAAGCTTGACAGACGGAAGCTTCGCCACAGCTACGTGTGGATCGGCCGTAAAAAAGAAGGAACGTCCTACGAGGTGCTGCACGAAGAATGCTCGGTCGAAGAATTGCGGTGGGAAGGGGTGCTGGGAGAAACCGAGGCCGCCGTCGCGAGCGGAGGCTCCCTGTCGACGAACGTCAGCAGCATACGGCTGAACGGGATCGAGAGAAGCCCTAATCAGAGAGGACTCAATATCGTGACCTGGGCTTCCGGCTTGCCGGTGGAGTCTACGTGCTTCGACACGTTCGCAACCCTGCATGCGCAAGGGAGCTTGTACCGCGCCGATCCGCCGCGCCCCGCGTCCGGCGACTTCCGAACGATCGGCCATGCCGGGGGCAGACTTGACGGGGTAGACTATACCAACTGCCTGGAGGCCTTCGAGCTTAGCTATACGCAGCGCGGACATCGCGTTTTCGAAGCCGATATTCTGCTGACCTTGGACGGAGAGCCCGTGCTCAGACATGATTGGGAGGCTTATTTGTACCGGCATCTTCATCAGAAGCGGCCGGAGGGGCAGGCCGAGGGTCAGCCGCTTACGCTGGAGCAATTCAAGAGTCTGAAAATCTTGAATCGCTATACGCCCGTAACTGCCGCCGATTTGTTCTCGTTCCTCATCCGCTATCCGGACGCTTGTTTGGTCACGGATACCAAACACTCCGACCCCAGGCTTGCGGAACGTCAATTCTCGAAGCTGGTCGAGGCGGCCGCTCCATTCGGCTACGACGTCCTGCTGCGCGTGATCCCGCAGCTGTATACGGAAGAAATGTACGATGCGGTCGAGAGGGTTTTTCCTTTTCCGAGATACGTCTATACCTTGTACCAAACGAAGGAGACGGACGATGAAGTCGTCCGGTTCGCGGCGAGCAAGGGAATACGCTTCGTCGCCGCGAGTTCCGACCGCTATAGCGTGGGGCTGGGGAAGCGGTTAAAGGAAGTCGGGGCGTCGGTATTCCTTCATACGATCAACGATCTCGACTCCGTTCGAAGATATGTCCGCGAGCAGGTAGACGGATTTTATACGGATGCATTAACGGCCGCCGAAGTGGACCGGGCTTTTGTCGCCTATGAGGTCGAGCTGCATACGAGACGGGAATTGTTAAGCGAATTCCTGGTTCATTATTTTGATTTCCCTGAGGAAAAAGTTTGTCAGACGTTGGATTGGAGGAGTCTCGACGAATTGGCGGAACTTTCCGGACGATTATTCGATTGTCGAACCGGGGAGGAGGCTTATTCCTTATTAAACCCGGATCGGCGAACAGACTTGTAGAGCGACTCAAAAGTAACGTAATCCAGACAATGGAAGCCTGCAAGCTTGTCCAGCACGGTTGCAGCCGCCCAACTGAGCGAGAAGAACCTCTCCCGCATCGGGCAAGAGAGGTTCTTTCGCGCGCGGGCCTCGCGGGACCGGTCATCAGATCAGCAGCGTGATAACCAATAGCTCGAACAGCACCAGCGTAAGAATCGCGTTGGAGGCGTACGGGCCGAAGAAACGGGCATCGCCGGTCATAAGGTGCAAATAAGTGTTGTCCGCTCCTACGACAACGCCTTCGTACGAATGTCCGTCAATCGTCTCTATGCGAACCCGCCGATTCATGCACTGGCCGCATATGCCGGCAAGCTTCTGGCGGGTTTTCCGCATTTGGTCGCACCACTGGCTGTCGGCCTTGTACAGCTGCACCGAGCCGGCGGGCGCGGAACGGGATGGCATCGTCATTCCTCCTAAGATGTCTGTGCTTTATGCTATGCGTTCGTCTAACGGGATGTGAGACCAGAAATTTATTCGACGAAATCCGCGCGGAGGAGGAAGGATGTTATGCACCCGTTCGGAGACAATGATATAATGAACGGTGCAAGCTACATAGGAGCACGGCCGGAAGCGCTGAGGCGCTTGCCGTCGCCGTAGAAGAAAGGGTAGAACACAATGGGACGACTCGTCATTTGCGATCATCCGCTGATCCAGCACAAAATCACGTTTATTCGTGACAAAATGACAAATACGAAGCAATTCCGCGAACTGGTCGACGAGGTGGCTATGCTGATGGCCTATGAACTGACCAGGGACGTTCCGCTATCCACCGTGCGAGTCGAGACGCCTGTTCAGGCCACCGAGGGGAAAGTGATTGCCGGGCGCATGATGGGACTGATCCCGATTTTGCGCGCAGGGCTCGGAATGGTCGACGGCGTGCTCAAAATCATTCCGTCCGCAAAGGTAGGCCATATTGGCTTGTATCGCGATCATGAGACGCTGCAGCCAGTGGAGTACTATTGCAGCCTGCCGTCCGACGTGACGGAGCGGGAGCTGATCGTGATCGATCCGATGCTGGCAACGGGAGGCTCGGCGAATGCGGCCATCGACATGCTGAAGTCGCGGAATTGCCGTCCTACGAAGCTGATGTGCCTGATTGCCGCTCCCGAGGGCGTAAAGGCGGTTCAGGAGAAGCATCCGGATATCGATATTTATTTGGGAGCTTTGGACGAGAGGTTGAACGAGCACGGTTACATCGTTCCGGGGCTGGGCGATGCGGGAGACCGGCTGTACGGCACGAAGTAAGGCAAACAAGGGAAGCATTGTTTTGTAGGAGAGGGAGAGAAGAGTTGAGCGACAAAATCAAAGTCATGACGATTTTCGGCGTGCGGCCGGAAGCGATTAAGATGGCGCCGCTGATTTTGGAATTGCAGAAATACCCGGAGCAGATCGAATCCATCGTATGTGTAACCGCACAGCACCGTCAGATGCTCGATCAGGTGCTTGAGGTGTTCGGAATCACGCCGAACTACGATCTCGATGTCATGCAGGCGAGCCAGACGCTTAACGAGGTTACGATTCGCGTTCTGCAAGGATTGGAGCCTGTGCTGAAGGAAGCGAAGCCGGACATCGTGCTCGTTCACGGAGACACGCTGACGACTTTCCTGGCCAGCTACGCCTCGTTCCTGCAGCAGATCAAGGTCGGCCACGTAGAGGCGGGACTGCGGACGTGGAACAAGCTGTCGCCATATCCGGAAGAGATGAACCGGCAGCTTACCGGCGTGCTGTCGGATCTGCATTTTGCCCCGACTTCTTGGTCCGCAGGCAATCTGATCAAAGAGAACAAGAATCCCGATACGATCTATGTCACGGGCAACACGGCCGCCGACGTATTCCAATACACGGTGAAGCCGGATTACGCTCATCCCGATCTGGAGTGGGCGGCGGGCAAAAGAATGATTCTGATGACGGCGCACCGCCGCGAATCGCTCGGAGAGCCTCATCGCCAAATCTTCCGTGCGGTGAAGCGAATCGCCGACGAATTCGAAGACATCGCAATCGTCTACCCGGTTCACCCGAATCCTGCCGTTCTCGAACCGGCCCGCGAAATTTTGGGAGAGCACCCCCGGATCAGATTGATCGAGCCGCTGGACGTGGTAGGGATGAACAATTTCTATGCGCATACCCACCTCATTTTGACCGATTCGGGCGGTATTCAGGAAGAAGCTCCTTCGTTCGGAGTGCCGACGCTGGTGCTGCGGGATACGACGGAACGTCCGGAAGGCATCGAGGCAGGCACGCTGGAGCTTGTCGGGACGGACGAAAAGAACGTTTACGAGCGGACGAAGGCGTTGTTGACCGATGCGGCTTTGTACAAGCGGATGAGCGAAGCGTCGAATCCTTACGGGGACGGTCAGGCCTCGCGGAGAATTGTCGAAGGAATTTTACACCATTTTCGAGGGACGGAACGTCCGGAGTCTTTCGGCCGGTAAGAAGGCCAAGCCGACGGCAACAGCCGGAAAGCCTTGCGAGCCGTACAGCGTACAGTTGAACTGTATGGTTTGCGAGACCGGAAAGTCTTGATATTACGCGGTTTTCATCTGTCGTGTTCACATAAAATTTGAATTTCGCTCGATTGACAAACCGCGCGAAGCAAAGCTACAATATAACGTGGAACTTGGGTGGAAAGGGCTTACTTCGATTGGTTTCAATCCCCCGAGGAAACAGCGAGGAGCGACGAACGATGGCGAATTCCCCGAAGATCCCTCCGCAGGACGAAAACCCTTGGCGGGCGGCCGGACTCGTGACGGCCATCGGTGTGGAGCTTGCCGTTCTGGTCGGTCTCGGTTGGTGGCTTGGCAGCGCATATGATGAGAGAAACGGCACCGACAGCGGGTACATCGTCGGACTAATCGTCGGTCTCGTCGCCGGAATCGGTTCGGCAATCGGCCTTATCCGCAAATATGCGGGAGGCAGGGGGTCATAATGGACGATATTTCGGTAATTATGCGCAAGATTAGCCGCATCACATTCTTCTTTTTGTTCTTGGGTTGCTTAGGCTGGGCGATCTGGCCCGAGTGGGGAATCTACTTCGGAGGTTTCTTGATCGGCGCGGTCGGCAGCATCCTTTTTACTTGGCAGCTCGCATGGAAGGTAATCCGCATTGCCGATTTGGCTGTCGGAGGACGCAGGGGACGGGGCTTCGGCTTCCTGTCCAGGGCGGCGATCGCATTGCTGGCCGCGGTCATTTCCGTCAGAACGTTGGGGTACGACCCGGCTGCTACGGTGGCTGGATTAATTGTGACTCCGATGGCAACACTCGTATTGGGATTATCGTCCATCCGCAGACGCAATGGACATCCCTCAAATGAAAGGGGTGAAAAGCAGTAACATGGATCATTTAGTGCCCATTATTAAGATTTTCGGTATCGAATTCGACCTCGCAGCTATTCTAATGGTTGTTCTATCCAGTATTATCGTATTCGTGCTGGCCCGACTGGCCGTTCGTAATCTGTCGGTGGAAAACCCAGGAAAGCTACAGAATTTCTTGGAATGGGTCGTCGAATTTGTCCAGAGCATTATCGGCATGGCGACGGATTTCAAGAGAGGCCGGGTCTACACCGGGCTTGGGCTTGCGCTCATCATGTATATTTTCGTGAGCAACATGCTCGGCTTGCCGTTCGGGATCGTATCCGAGGCGCATGATAATCAAATTCCGAAGGTGTTCGGCCAAGAGCTGATCGTCAAAGGAGAACACGAGCATCTCGCTTGGTTATGGTGGAAGTCGCCGACGGCGGACATGGCAATGACGATGGCCCTGGCACTTACGGTTATCGTGCTGTCGCATATCCAAGGCGTGCGTCATAATCGCAAGCACTACCTGAAGCACTATTTTGAGCCGTGGCCATTCTTCCTACCGATCAACCTGATCGAGACGGCCGCTAAGCCGCTTACGCTCGGTCTCCGGCTTTACGGTAACATTTATGCGGGCGAAGTCATGATCGGGATCATCCTCGGGATGGGCTGGGTCGGCATTCCGGCGCTCATGGTTTGGCAGGGCTTCAGTATTTTCGTAGGCGCGATCCAAGCGTTCGTATTTACGATGTTGACGATGGTGTACATCGGTCAGGCAAGCATTCACGACGAGCACTAACCCATAGGAATTACCCATTAAAAATAAACCCACACTCTTGAGGAGGATTTACAAAATGGTATACGGTCTGTTGGCAGCGGCAATTGTTTTTGGTCTTGGTGCGTTCGGCGCAAGTATCGGTAACGGTATGATCTTCAGCAAAACAATCGAAGGAATCTCCCGTCAGCCTGAGCTGCGCGGTTCCCTGCAAACGACGGCGTTCATCGGCGTAGGTCTGGTAGAAGCCCTTCCGATCATCTCCCTCGTTCTTGCATTCATCTTGATGGGTCAAGCTGAGTAATACGGTAACAAGAATAAGGCGGGGAGTGCGATGCCTCCACGCCTTCGTTTTGCGAAGCAAGAAACAGCTTAAGTAAAGCCGTATGAAAGGAGTGAAGATCCGTGTTGGAAAACATTGTTTGGTCCAACTTTTTTGTTCAATTAGTTGCGTTTCTGGTTTTGTTCTTACTACTGCAGCGGTATGCGTTCAAACCGTTGTTCGGCATCATGGAGAAACGTCGGCAGATGGTTCTCGAGCAAATGAACAGCGCGGAAAAAAATCGCGCGGAAGCGGATCAATTCATCGAGGAGCAGAAGCAAGCGCTTCAGCAAGCGCGCAAGGAAGCTCACGATATTATCGAGCAAGCTAGAACGACTAGCTCCCGCCAGGCGGACGATATCGTTCAAGCCGCCCGCGACGAATCCAACCGCATTAAGGAAGAAACGATTCGCGAGATCGAAGCCGAGAAGAACAAGGCTGTCGCTGCGCTCAAAGCGCAAGTCAGCGGCTTGTCCGTCCTGATCGCTTCCAAGATTATCGAGAAACAAGTCGACGAGCAGTCCCAGAAGGAGCTTGTCGATCAATACCTGCAGAATGTAGGGAATAAATCATGAGCCGCGCTTCGGTAGTCGCCAAGCGCTATGCGAAGGCGCTCTTCCAAGCGGCCAACGACAAAGGGCTCGTCGCGGAAACCGAGAGCCAGCTTAAGCTGATTGTAGACGTCGTCGAAGGAAATGCCGATCTTCGCGCATTCCTCGTGGCGCCCAACATTACGTTGGACACGAAAAAACAGACGCTGTTTCAAGCGTTCGGCGCGGATGTGTCGCCGATCGTCCTGAACGCCGTCGGCTTGCTGATCGAGCGCGGACGCGAAGGCGAATTGGCCGGCGTATTGGACGCTTATTTGCAAGTGGCGGGCGAAGCTCTCGGCCGCGCGGATGCTCACGTGACCTCGCCTGCTCCGCTTAGCGAACAGGAGAAGTCGAATCTCGCGAAGAAATTCGGCGCCCTGCTGGGCAAGACCATACGGGTTACGAATTCCGTAAACCCCGAACTGCTCGGAGGCCTGACCGTTCGCATCGGCGACACGCTGTACGACGGCAGCCTGAAGGGCAAACTCGAACGTCTGGACAAAACGCTGCAGACCGCGGCGATCTAACGAATAATAATACCATTTGCAAGCAATGGAGACAGGGGTGAACGAATTGAGTATTAGGCCCGAAGAGATCAGTACTCTGATCAAGAAGCAGATCGAGCAATATCAATCCGATATTCAAGTCGTCGACGTCGGCACCGTCATCCAGGTCGGTGACGGAATCGCGCGCGTGCACGGTTTGGAAAAATGTATGGCGGGAGAGCTTCTCGAGTTTGAAGGCGGCGTTATCGGCATGGCCCTCAACTTGGAAGAAGACAACGTCGGTGTCGTTATCATGGGTCCTTACACAGGCATCCGCGAAGGCGACCAAGTAAAAAGAACCGGCCGCATCATGGAAGTTCCGGTCGGCGAGCAATTGCTCGGCCGCGTCGTGAACGCTCTGGGCCAGCCGATTGACGGCAACGGACCGATCAACACGACGAAAACCCGTCCTATCGAATCCCCGGCTCCGGGCGTTATGGATCGTAAATCCGTTCACGAGCCAATGCAGACCGGTATCAAAGCGATCGACGCGATGATTCCGATCGGCCGCGGCCAACGGGAATTGATCATCGGCGACCGTCAGACGGGTAAGACGACGATTGCAGTCGATACAATCGTTAACCAGAAAGGCAACGGAGTTATTTGTATCTACGTTGCGATCGGTCAGAAGCAATCGACCGTGCGCGGCTTGGTTGAAACGCTGCGCAAACATGGCGCCCTCGACTACACGATCGTCGTAACGGCGAACGCGTCCGAACCGGCTCCATTGCTCTATCTCGCTCCTTATACGGGCGTATCGATGGGCGAAGAATTCATGTACAACGGCAAGCACGTTCTGATCATCTATGATGACTTGACGAAGCAAGCCGCCGCATACCGCGAATTGTCCCTCTTGCTTCGTCGTCCTCCGGGCCGTGAAGCTTATCCGGGCGACGTATTCTACTTGCACTCCCGTCTTCTCGAGCGCGCTGCTAAGCTGAGCGACGAGAAGGGCGGCGGCTCGATGACCGCTCTGCCGTTCATCGAGACGCAAGCGGGCGACGTCTCCGCTTATATTCCGACCAACGTAATCTCGATTACCGACGGTCAAATCTTCCTTGAAGCAGACCTGTTCTATTCCGGTCAACGTCCGGCGGTTAACGTCGGTATTTCTGTATCCCGGGTAGGTAGCTCCGCTCAAATTAAAGCGATGAAGAAGGTTGCGGGCACGCTCAAAACCGACCTCGCGCAATATCGCGAATTGGCTGCGTTCGCGCAATTCGGCTCCGACCTCGATAAAGTGACGAAGTCGCGTCTGGATCGCGGAATCCGCACGCTCGAAATTTTGAAGCAAGGCGTTAATCAGCCGCTTCCGGTCGAGCGCCAAGTCGTATCTCTGTATATCGTAACCAAAGGCCATCTGGACACGATCCCCGTACAAGACGTTCGTCGCTTCGAAGCGGAGTTCCTTGCTTATGTGGAAGTGAACCGTCCGGAAATCTTCCAGTCGATCCGCGATACGAAGGATTTGACGGCCGATACCGACAAAGCTCTGATCGATGCGATTGCGACGTTCAAGAAGGGCTTTAACACATCGGCATAAGATAGATTCGGAACATGGATTCGAGTCGCAACAATAAGCTTGAGCCGGGTTTGCCGTCGGCAAGCCTGGCAATAAGGTGGTGAAACGATTGGCTAAAGGGATGCGCGAGATCAAGCGCTCGATCAAGAGCAAGCAGAATACGAAGCAGATTACGAAAGCGATGGAGATGGTCGCCGCTTCGCGGCTGAGAAGAGCCCAGGAAGCAGCCGTCTCCGCTCGGCCCTATACGGACAAGCTGAAGGAAGTCGTATCCAGCATTGCATCCGCTTCGGGAGGCAGCAAGCATCCGATGCTCCAGAGCCGTCCGATCAAGAGAACGGCCTATCTGGTAATTACTTCGGATCGCGGTCTGGCCGGAGGGTACAACGCCAACATTTTGCGTAAAGTGCTGTTGACGATTAAAGAGAAGCATAACTCGAAGGACGAGTACGCCGTATTCGTGATCGGCCGTAAAGGGCGCGACTTCTTCCAGCGACGCGGTATTCCGATCGTCGAGGAAGTGACCGGACTGTCCGATTCTCCTAAGTTCTCGGACATTAAAGAGGTTGCGGCCAAAGCGGTTCGAGGCTTCGAAGAAGGCAAGTACGACGAGCTGCACCTGGCGTACAACGAATTCAGGAATGCGGTCACTCAAATTCCGACGCTGAAACGCCTGCTTCCGCTTGGCGATATCGCTGCGGGAGGCGAGAAAGCCGAATACGAATACGAACCGTCCGCCGAAGAAGTGCTTAACGTGCTTCTGCCTAAATACGCAGAGACGCTCGTGTTCAGCGCAGTGCTGGAGGGCAAAGCGAGCGAGTTCGGAGCGCGTATGACGGCAATGGGCAATGCGACGAAGAATGCGACGAAGATGATTGCCGATTTGACGCTGCATTACAACCGTGCTCGTCAAGCGGCAATTACTCAGGAAATCTCGGAGATCGTCGCGGGAGCGAACGCACAGCAATAACAATCGTGACGATTGCTCAGTGATCGCACTATCGTGACGACCAACCGTAGACGCAAGGCGGAACTCGTTGGTCGCACTATTTTAGGAGGTAAATCCATGAGCAAAGGGCGCGTTGTTCAGGTTCTGGGGCCTGTTGTCGACATCGAATTCGACCACGGTCATCTGCCTGACATTCTCAATGCGATTAAAATTGAAGCGAAGGCCGAGAGCGCTAGCGGCACCGACGTCAGCCTTACGGTTGAAGTCGCGCAGCACCTTGGCGACAATCTGGTTCGCGCGGTTGCGATGTCCTCTACCGACGGTTTGGTTAGAGGAACGGAAGCGGTCGACCTGGGCGTACCGATTACGATTCCTGTAGGTCCTGCGACATTGGGCCGGGTATTTAACGTATTGGGCGATTCGATCGACGGCAAAGGCGAAGTCGACCGCACGAATACGAACCCGATCCACCGTCAAGCGCCTTCTTTCGAAGATTTGACGACCCAGACGGAAATGCTGGAGACGGGAATTAAAGTCGTCGACTTGCTGGCGCCTTATACCAAGGGCGGTAAGATCGGTCTGTTCGGCGGCGCAGGTGTTGGTAAAACAGTTCTGATGCAGGAGCTCATCCACAACATCGCATCCGAGCACGGCGGTATCTCCGTATTCGCCGGCGTAGGGGAGCGTACCCGCGAAGGTAACGACCTCTATCACGAGATGACGGAATCCGGCGTTATCGCGAAGCTGGCGATGGTGTTCGGTCAGATGAACGAGCCTCCGGGCGCGCGTATGCGCGTTGCTCTGACGGGTCTGACGATGGCGGAATATTTCCGCGATGAAGAAGGCCGCGACGTTCTGCTGTTCGTCGACAACATTTTCCGCTTCACGCAAGCGGGCTCCGAAGTATCGGCACTCCTCGGCCGTATGCCTTCCGCGGTTGGTTACCAACCTACGCTGGCAACCGAGATGGGTCAACTGCAAGAGCGTATCACCTCTACGAAAAAAGGTTCCGTAACGTCGATCCAAGCGATCTACGTACCTGCGGATGACTATACCGACCCGGCTCCGGCTACGGCGTTCGCTCACTTGGATGCGACGACGAACCTGGAGCGTAACATCGCGGCAATGGGGATTTTCCCGGCGGTTGACCCGCTGGCTTCCTCTTCCCGGATTCTAGCGCCGGAAATCGTCGGCGAAGAGCACTACTCTGTAGCGCAAGGCGTTAAGAAATTGCTGCAGCGTTACAAAGAGCTTCAAGACATCATCGCCATCCTCGGTATGGACGAGTTGTCCGACGAAGACAAACAGGTCGTTCAACGCGCTCGCCGCGTTCAATTGTTCCTGTCCCAACCGCTGCACGTTGCTGAGGCGTTCAACGGCATCCCTGGAGTCTATGCTCCGATCAAAGAAACGATCCGCAGCTTTAAGGAAATCCTCGAAGGCAAGCACGACGATCTTCCGGAACCGGCTTTCCACAACGTCGGCGTTATCGAGGAAGCGGTCGAGAAAGCGAAGAAACTCGCTGCTGAGGTTTAATCCGGCGGCTGGTTTGGAGGGATCGATATGAGTACCTTACGGTTGGAGATCGTCACTCCGGAGCACAAGGTTTACGAGAAAGACGTGAATATGGTCGTCGTTAAAGGCGTGGCCGGCGAGCTCGGCATTCTGCCCAACCATATTCCTCTGGTTACGCCGCTGAAAGTGGCTCCGGTTAAAGCCAAGATCGGCAATACGAACGAATTCATTGCCGTTCACGGCGGTTTTATGGAAGTGCGCAAGGACAAAGTCGTTATTCTGGCCGAAGCTGCCGAGCTGGAGTCGGACATCGACGTTTCCCGCGCGCGTCTTGCGAAGGAACGGGCTGAGCGCCGTCTCGCTCAGAAGCAAGCGGACATCAGCGCGGCTCGCGCCGAACTGGCGCTGCAGCGCGCCATCTTGCGGCTGGAAACGGTCCACGAGCGGGAACAGCAGCATCGGAACCAATAAAAGGCTTTATCGACCGCCTGGCGGAAGATCGAATACGATCTCCCGTTGGGCGGTTTTTTTACGTGTGATCGCTGTCTCGTGTGCGCTTATTCGCCGGCATCCCTTTTGCTCAGAAGGAGTTTATGCCGGCAAGCGAGGATGAATAGGAGGCTGAAGTGACGGGTATCACTGATTCATTTCGATGAGAAGGGGTACATTAGAGATAGACAAAAAGTTTAAGGAGTGGCTCAGATGAATTCGAATTCATTGACGGATGAGTTGAACGTACAGTTGTCCAATTGGTCGGTGCTATATTTTAAGCTTCACCATTATCATTGGTACGTGAAAGGGCCGCATTTCCCCGTGCTGCATGCGAAATTCGAAGAGCTGTACGACATGGCGGCTCTGAAGCTGGACGAGCTTGCGGAACGGATTCTCTCAATCGAGGGCAAACCTGTATCGACGATGAAGGAATTTCTTGCGCAGGCGACGATAAAAGAAGCGGATAAAGCCAAGACGGAGAATGACATGCTGTCGGCCACGATCGAGGATCTGAAGGAGCTGATTGAAGGGCTGAAAGCGGCCGCTTCCTCGGCAGAAGAAGCGGAAGACACCGCAACTTCGGATATGTTGATCGGCCAGGTGGAAGAGCTGCAAAAGCAGGTTTGGATGTTGAAAGCGACGCTGGCATAAGTCGAATAGAGAACGAAGGAACCGCCGGAGCATGAGCTCGGCGGTTCCTTGCGCGCTCTGGACTAGCGGGGACAAAGCTGCATATATATGTATAAGAGAGCGCCCAAGACCCTAATTTTTTCCTCCACTACCTTTCGACAAGATTGGACAACTTCCATTGAAAACGCTTTTTTCATGGACTTGATTGGGAGCATTTGCTATAATTATGGGGTAAATTCACCTGTTTGCGGAGGCGTTGCAGTGGAGAATTATATCAATTCATACGTCATTGTTACGGTCTTCTTGGTACTAGGTATCGCTTTTCCGATTTTCGTGCTGTGGCTCGGTTCAATTCTTAGGCCCAAAAAACCTACCGAAGAGAAAATGACCACTTACGAGAGCGGCAACGAGCCGGTTGGAGACAGCCAGATCCGCTTTAACGTCAGGTACTACTTGTACGCGCTTATGTTTGTCGTATTCGATGTCGAAACCGTATTTCTGTACCCTTGGGCCGTAGCTTACAATCAGCTTGGTCTATTTGCATTAATTGAGATGCTGATTTTTGCGGGCTTGCTGCTCGTTGGTCTGGTGTATGCATGGAGAAAGAAGGTGTTCAAATGGAACTCGATTTAGCGAACGTATCTCCGGAGGACCGGAAGGAAGTGGAGCGCAACGTTTTCTTTGGCACCATTGAACAATTGAAGGGGTGGGCGCGAAGCAATTCGTTATGGCCGCTGACCTTTGGTTTGGCATGCTGCGCGATCGAAATGATGGCCGCGGGCGGAGCCCATTACGATTTGGACCGGTTCGGGGTTATGTTTCGGACATCGCCCCGTCAGGCCGACGTAATGATCGTATCGGGAACGGTGACCAAGAAGATGGCGCCGCTGCTCAAGCGTCTGTACGACCAGATGCCCGAGCCGAAGTGGGTCATCGCGATGGGTTCCTGTGCAACGGCTGGCGGCCCGTACGTCAAGTCTTACTCCGTCGTGAAGGGAGTCGACCAGATCGTTCCCGTAGATGTATACATACCAGGCTGTCCGCCGAACCCTGCCGCTCTAATTTATGGAATCAATAAACTGCAGGCGAAAATTCGCTACGAGGCAAAAACCGGGAAGCAGGTGACTAGCCGATGAGCGAGGAGAACAAACGGGACGACGATAATGCGATAGAAAATAAATCTCCGGAAGCGCAGGCGACGCCAGCGGCACCGGCCTCGGCCGCTCCGGCGGCAGGCGAAGGCGATGCGTCCGCGCCGGCTCCGGAGCGTCGCAAGGAGACGGACGAGGAGAAGGCGGCGCGGCGTAAAGCTGCGCTGGAGGCTCGCGAGGCGGCCAAGGCCGCAGCGGCCCGAGCGGCTGCGCAAGGAGGCGCGCCTGCGACGGCTGCAGGCGGAGACGGAAGCGCGGGAGACGATGCGCCTCCGCCGAAGCCCCCTTCGCCGAGCCAGCCGCGGCTTGATCGCGTTGCGGCGATGCTGCGCGAGCTTGTCGCGGAGGATGCGGTGGAAGAAGCTTATATCAATGAAGCAAACGATCACCTGCCGACGCTCGTGATCAAGAACGATCGTTGGGAGCAGGCGGCAAGGCTGCTCTGCGATCACGCTGAGCTGGGCTGCAAGTATTTGCGGAATGTTTCCGGCGTAGATTACGAGACTCACATGGAAGTCGTGTACTACCCGTGGAACATGAACGCCCGCGAAGGCTATTGCGTGAAGGTACGTACGGATCGGGACAATCCGTCCGTCGCGTCCGTCACTCCGATCTGGGAGACGGCGAACTGGAACGAGAGAGAAATTTACGATTTGCTGGGCGTCGACTTTCCCGGACATCCGGATTTGAGACGCATCATGATGCCCGACGATTGGGTCGGCCATCCGCTTCGCAAAGACTACGTTCCGCTGGACCCGGAGGTGTAAGATCACGTGATTCGTACTGAAGAGCTGCTGTTGAACGTAGGTCCGCAGCATCCGAGCACGCACGGCGTGTTTCGGATCATTGTTAAGCTGGATGGGGAAATCATCACGGAAGCGACTCCGGTCATGGGTTATTTGCATCGCGGTACGGAGAAGCTGGCGGAAGATTTGAATTTTACGCAGATCGTTCCTTACACGGATCGAATGGACTATGTATCCGCGATGACGAACAATTATGTTCTCTGTCATGCGGTGGAGAAAATGATGGGGCTGGAAATTCCGGAGCGAGCGGAGTTTATGCGTCTGATCGTGATGGAGCTGCAGCGAGTCGCCAGTCATTTGGTCTGGTGGGGTACTTATTTGCTGGACATCGGAGCCCTTAGTCCGTTCCTGTACGCCTTCAGCGATCGGGAACGCGTACTGGGGCTGTTCAATGAATTGTGCGGAGCGCGGCTGACGTACAATTACATGCGGGTCGGAGGCGTGAAGTGGGACGCGCCCGAGGGCTGGATCGATCGAGTTAAGACGTTCGTCAAGGATATGTACTTTCGGCTTGACGAGTATCACAACCTCGTTAGCGGCAACGAAATCTTTCTGTCGCGGGTAAAAGGAATCGGTCAATACGACGCGGAGACGGCGATCAGCTACGGTTTGTCGGGGGCGAACTTGAGATGTACGGGCGTTCAGTGGGACCTGCGCAAAGCGGAGCCGTACAGCTTGTACGATCGTTTCAAGTTTGACGTGCCGGTAGGCAAGAACGGGGACTGCTACGACCGTTATCTGATTCGCGTGGCGGAGATCGAACAGAGCTTGCGCATTCTTGAGCAGGCGCTGGAGCAGTTTCCGGGAGAAGGCGATACGATGGGCAAGGTGCCTCGGGCTATCCGTCCTCCCGCCGGAGAGATTTACGTCCGCATCGAATCGCCGCGCGGAGAGATCGGCTGCCACATCGTGTCCAAGGGCAAGGCGGAACCGTATCGGCTGAAGTTCCGCAGACCTTCGTTCGTCAATCTGCAGATTCTGCCGAAGCTGCTCGTCGGCGAAAGCATGACGAACCTCGTTACGATTCTCGGCGGCATCGATATCGTGCTGGGGGAGGTTGACTGCTGATGCAACGCTTCTTGGGCGAACCGTTAAGCTGGGGCAACGCGGCGATCTTCATTGCCGGGGGAATCGGCGTGCTCGCGGTCGTTATCGTATTCGTTACGTACGCGATTTATTTCGAGCGCAAGGTCATCGGTTGGATGCAGTATCGCAAGGGGCCGAACCGGACAGGACCGCTCGGCTTGCTCCAGACGGTGGCCGACGTCGCCAAGCTGCTGCTGAAGGAAGATACGATCCCGCGCAAGGCGGATCGCGGACTGTTCATTTTGGCGCCGGTGCTGGCCTTCATTCCTTCGTTCCTGGTGCTTGCTTTCATTCCTTATTCGATGAATTTGCAGTTTGCGGACTTGAACGTCGGGTTTCTCTACTATATCGCGCTCTCCGGAATTACGACGATCGGAATCGTTATCGCCGGCTGGGCATCGAACAACAAATACTCGCTGCTGGGCGGCATGCGCTCCGCGGCGCAGATGATCAGCTATGAGGTGCCGCTAGTTATGTCGGTCGTCGGCGTCGTGATGATGACCGGAAGCTTGAACCTGCGGGAGATCGTGCTGGCGCAGAGCGGCTACTTCTGGCATTGGAACTTCCTGCCGCAAATTCTCGGATTCGCGATCTTCGTCATCGCGGCGGTATCCGAGCTCAATCGTACGCCGTTCGACTTGCCGGAGGCGGAATCGGAGCTGGTCGCCGGCTATCACGTCGAGTACAGCGGTTTCCGCTTCGCGTTCTTCATGCTTTCGGAGTACATTTACGTGTATGCGATCGCCTGTCTGACGACGATTTTGTTCCTTGGCGGCTGGAACGCGCCGATTCCGCAGCTTGACTTCATTCCGGGATTAATCTGGTTTTTCCTGAAATTCGCTTTTATCGTCTTCTTCCTGTTCTGGATGCGGGCGACGTTCCCGCGGCTGCGCGTCGATCAATTGATGGGCATGGCATGGAAGGTACTGCTGCCGCTGGCGATTCTCAATATTTTCTTGACGGCAATTGGCATAGAATTGATGGGATAGGGAGGCGGACGCCGTGAAAGGCATGCTCAAAGGACTAGGCGTGACCCTGAAAACGATGGGGACCAAAAAGCTGACGTACGCGTATCCCGACATCCCGATCCAGATGCCGGAAAGGTTCCGCGGGATTCAATACTTCGAGCCGGACAAGTGCATCGTCTGCAACCAGTGCGCGCGGATTTGTCCGACCGATTGCATTACGCTGACGGGCAAGCCGAATCCGGATCCGGAAAAGAAGGGCAAGGTCATCGATACGTTCGACGTCAATTTCGAAATTTGCATACTCTGCGATCTGTGCACGGAGGTGTGCCCGACCGAGGCGATCGTCATGACGAACAATTTCGAGCTGGCGGCTTACAGTCGGGACGAACTGTTCAAGGACAAACAGTGGCTGTTCGACAACAATACGAACGTTCGCCTGGACAATAACAACATCGGCTCTCCGAAAGGGGGCGCCAAATAACCGGTGTTCAACTTCAATATTGAATTTACGGGAGAATTCGTCGCGTTCTTCATATTGTCGGTATGCGCGATCGTCGGAGCGGTGCTGGCGATCAATTTTACCAAGGTTGTGCATACGACGCTCTCGATCGCTTTCACGTTTATTTCGTTGGCCGGGTTGTACGTCGTGCTGGAGGCGGAATTTCTCGCTTTCGTGCAGGTGCTGCTATATGTAGGCGCGATTACGATTCTGATGATTTTCGGCATCATGATGACCAAGCACGACGGGGAAGGACGAGAGCCGGCAAGGCCGCTATTGGAGACGCTGGCGGCCATTGGATGCATTTGCTTGTTCGGCATTCTGTTCTTCGGAATCCGCAATGCGACCTTTCAGGTCCCGACGGCTTTGGCTTCTGAAGACAATACGAGGGAAATCGGCATTCTGATGTTCACCCAATATGCGATTCCGTTCGAGCTGACTTCCGTTCTGCTGACGGTCGCCTTTATCGGAGCGATCGCTCTGGCGAAGAGAGAGGAGGACGCGGAATGAGCATGCTGTCCTCCTACTTGACGCTGGCGGCGGTTTTGTTCTGCATCGGGCTGTACGGCGTGCTGACGAAGCGCAACGCGATCATTGTGCTGCTTTCGATCGAGCTGATGCTTAACGCCGCGAACCTCAACCTGATCGCCTTCTCCAAATACGGAGTGCTCCCGTCGCTGACGGGACAAATCTTCTCCTTGTTCACCATCTCGGTCGCGGCGGCGGAAGCCGCGGTCGGCATCGCGATATTGATCGTCTTCTATCGCAGCCGCGCTACGGTGAACGTGGATGAATTCGACGAGTTGAGGAGGTAACTTCATGAGCACCTTCTTTACCGAATACGCTTGGTTGATTCCGCTGCTTCCGTTTGTCGCTTTTATCCTGTTGACCGGAGCCGGAAAATCGTTAGGAAAAACCGGCGCCTGGATTGGTACGGCGGCTTCGTTCGCGTCCCTCGTGCTGGCATTATGTCTCGCTACGGAGAGAATGGCGAGCGACGCGCCGGAGTATAGCAAGCAATTCGAGTGGATCACTATCGGCAAGCTGAAGCTGATGGCGGGCTTCGAAGTGACGAATCTGTCCACGCTGATGCTGGTCGTCGTTACGCTGGTGGCGTTCCTTGTGAATCTGTACTCGCAAGGTTACATGAAGAAAGACGAGAGAATCTCCACTTTCTACGCCTATGTGGCGCTGTTTACAAGCTCGATGCTGGGCTTGGTACTGGCGGACAACCTTTTAACCTTCTACATTTTCTGGGAGCTGGTCGGCGTATGCTCCTTCCTGCTCGTCGGCTTCTGGTATCAGAAGCCGGAAGCTAAAGCAGCTGCGAAGAAAGCTTTTATCGTCACCCGGATTGGCGACCTGGGCTTGTTGATCGCCATTCTGCTGCTGTTCTGGTACATGCCGGGGCAGGCTTTGGATTTCACCTCGATCCATAACGTGTTCGATACTCAGGGAGGCGTCATCTCCACGGGAATTACGACGTTGATCGCACTGCTGATCTTCCTAGGAGCGGTCGGCAAGTCCGGCCAATTCCCGCTGCACGTCTGGCTTCCGGACGCGATGGAAGGTCCGACGCCGATCAGCGCCTTGATCCATGCGGCGACGATGGTCGCAGCCGGCGTCTTCCTCGTGGCTCGCACCTTCGATATTTTCGAAGCGTCGCAGGTGGCGATGAATACGGTGGCGATTATCGGCGCGTTCACGGCGATTTTCGCGGCGACGATCGGTTTGGCGCAGAACGATATTAAGCGGATTCTCGCTTTCTCGACGGTTAGCCAGCTTGGCTACATGATGCTGGCGCTAGGCGTCGGCTCTGTTACGGGTGCGATGTTCCACCTGTTTACGCACGCTTTTTTCAAGGCATTGCTGTTCCTTGGAGCCGGCAGCGTCATTCATAGCGTACATACACAGGACATTCGGGAGATGGGCGGCCTCGGCGGCAAAATGAAGATCACGGCCTGGACGTTCGGCATCGGCGCGCTCGCCTTGTCGGGAATTCCTCCGCTGTCGGGCTTCTGGTCGAAAGACGCGATTCTGACCGTTGCTCTGGATAAGCAGCCGATTTTGTTCATTGTTGGCTTGGTCGCCGCATTCTTCACCGCACTCTATATGGCAAGGCTATTCTTCCTCGTTTTCGCGGGCAAGCCGAAGGAGGGTCAAGCGGCCAAGGAGTCTGCCTCCGTTATGACCATACCGCTGATCGTGCTGGCTGTGCTGGCAGTTGTCTCCGGCTTCGTGGAGACGCCGTTTAACGGTTGGCTGGGCGGTTGGCTGCTCGGAGGGGAAGCGGAGCACCATGTCAGCGGTCTCGTGATGATCGTATCTGCGGCCGTCGGATTGCTCGGCATCTACATCGGATGGTTGATGTACGCCAAAGGCACGATTAGAAGGGATGCCGTCTCCTCCCGCGTACCGGGACTTGTTAAATTGCTTGAGCGTAAATATTACATCGATGAGCTCTATCAAGCCGTATTCGTCAAGCCGCTTTATGGACTTGGCAAGCTGCTCGAGCTGTTCGACGAATATGTGATCGACGGTCTTGTCCGGCTGTCCGGCCATGCGGTCGGCGCAGTCGGCAGACTGAATTCCAGGCTGCAGAGCGGGCAAGTTCAAGCTTACGCGCTGGCCGCCGTGATCGGCATCGTGATTCTGATGGTCGCGCTCGCCGGAAGGAGGTTCTGGTAATGCTGGAGGACCTGCCGGTTCTGTCTCTGATTACATTCGCGCCGCTCCTTGGCGCACTTGTCGTGCTCTTGCTGCCTAGCGGCAAAAACAATTGGATACGCGGAACCGCCATTGTGTTTACGCTCATTCCGCTTCTGTTGACTCTGTGGCTGTTCGCTTCCTACAATCCTTCCGTGGGGGGAGCGGCATACTCCGAGCAAATGGAGTGGCTGGCGATTCCTCTGAATGTCGAGGCTTTCAACGGGGTTGAGTCTCTAAAACTGAGCTTTGAGCACCATCTGGCCGTAGACGGCATCTCGCTGCCGTTGCTTCTGCTAACGAGTATCGTCTCGACGATGGCTGCTCTCGCTTCTGTGCATATCCGTAAACGCTGGAAAACGTACTATTTTCTATTTTTGCTGCTGCTGACGGGAATATACGGCGTTTTTCTGGCGCGGGACCTGGTCTTATTCTTTATTTTCTTCGAAGTGACGCTTATTCCGATGTTTTTCCTGATTGGCATTTGGGGCTATTACGGGCGGGAGAGGGCTGCGACTCGCTTCCTTGTCTATAATGGGCTGGGATCGGCCGCGATGCTGTTCGCCTTCTTGATCCTGATCGCCACTCTGGGCTTCGGTTCGACCGACAATGTCAATTTCTTTTTCTCCAGCAACTACGATATCCTGCTTGGCAACTTGCAGGATGGGGGGGCATTTGCCAACAACGCAATGAATCCGGTATGGTTCCTGTCGGATAACATGCGCTGGGCGGCGTTCATCTTGCTCCTCGTTGCCTTCGGAATCAAGGTGCCGATCTTCCCGTTCCATACGTGGATGCTGAAGGTGCATGTCGAAGCTCCGCCGGCAGTCGTCATGATCCACTCCGGCATTTTGCTGAAGATGGGCGTATACGGGTTGATTCGCTTTGCGCTGGGCCTGTTCCCGGAGCAGGCGAGCTCTTGGACGACGGTGCTGGCTGTACTCGGCGTTATCAACATTTTGTACGGGGCGGTTCTGGCCTGCGTGCAGAATGAGTTCAGGCTGGTATTGGCTTATTCGAGTATCAGCCATATGGGCATCGTATTGCTGGGTATCGCTTCTTTGGAGGAGGTTGGCCTGCAAGGGGCGATCTTCCAATCGGTGTCGCACGGTTTGATCTCGGCGCTGTTCTTCCTGATCGTCGGCAATATCTATGAACGAACGGGAACGACGGAGCTGGGCAGGCTGGGCGGATTGGCCAAAGCGATGCCGTTCACATCCGGCATTTTGCTGTTGACGGGACTTGCTTCGCTTGGGCTTCCGGGATTGTCGGGCTTCGTCGGCGAATTCCTATCTTTCCTGGGGCTGTTCGGTTCGATGAAGGTTCTGACCGCTATCGGCGTGCTGGGAGTTCTGTTGGCGGCGATATATGTGCTGCGAAGCGTGCTGAACATCACCTACGGGGCGTTGAATGAGAAGTACGCCGAGCTGAAAGACGCCCGATTCATCGAAGCGCTGCCGATGGTCGCGCTATCCGCGCTGATCGTCCTGCTGGGCGTATACCCATCCCTGCTGACCGATCTGATGCAGAACGGCTTCGGCGCATTGCTGGAACAATTACAGACAAGGGTGGGGGGTTAACATGGAAACTAAGCTCGCTTTGACTTTGAGCGATTTGTGGTACGTGACCCCCGAACTGATTTTAACCGGATTTGCCGTGCTCCTGACGCTGCTGGATCTGGTGTTGCCCCGAAGGGCAAGCCAGTATGTCGTCGGGTGGCTGACGCTTGTCGGCCTGCTGGTCTCGGGAGTGTTCGTCGTATTGCTCATGAACGACCTGGCGGGAAGCGATTCGGGCGTCGTTGAGCTGCTGGCGGGAAGCTACCGTGTCGACGACTTCGGCAATCTCTTGAAGCTGGTCTTCCTCGGGGCGTCTGCGTTTATCGTTTTCTCGTCGCTCGGAGCGGTCAAGGACGAGGATGTTCCTATCAAGAGCGAAATGTACTCGCTCGTGCTTCCGGCGACGCTCGGCGCTATGGTCATGTCCTCATCCGGAGATTTGATTACGTTGTTTGTCGGCCTGGAGCTGCTCAGCATTACATCGTATATTTTGGTAGGTGTGAGGAAGAAAAACAAGCTGTCCAGCGAAGCGGCGTTTAAGTATTTCGTTACAGGGGGAACGGCGTCTGCGTTTATTCTGTACGGGATGTCCTTCCTATACGGAATTACGGGATCGACGAACGTTGCGCAGATTCGCGTCAACCTCGGCTCTGCGATTGAGAATTCGGAGGCGCTGCTGTACGTCAGCTTCTTCCTGATGCTGGCGGGCTTCGCGGCGAAGCTGGCGCTGGCGCCGTTCCATGCCTGGTCGCCTGATGTGTATCAGGGCGCCCCGACTCCGGTAACGACGTTCCTGGCGGTTGTCGCCAAAGGCGCCGCTTTTGCGATGCTGTATCGGATTTTCATCAATTCGGCGAATCTCGTTCCCGCCGGCGAATCGTTCCTGCAGCAGGACGTTTTCCTCGGGCTCGGCATTCTTGCCGCCGCGGCGATGATCGTAGGTACGGCGGGAGCGCTGCGCCAGCGCAACTTCAAGCGACTGCTTGCGCTGTCCGGCGTAGCTAACGCCGGTATTCTGCTAACCCCTCTGGCGCTTGGATTCGCGGATATTCATACATCGATGTTCTCGGAATTTATCTATTATCTGGTGGCTTACGCCTTTATGAATATCGGAGCGTTTACGGTTCTTCTAATCGTGACGCGCGATTCCGGCAACGAAACGGTGTCGGGCTTTGCGGGATTGTATCATCGGGCGCCTGGGACGGCCGGGGCTATGACCGTGCTGTTATGCTCGTTGGCCGGCTTGCCGATAACCGGCGGCTTCTTCGGAAAACTGTTCATATTATTCAGTACCATTCAGACGAAGACATACTGGTTGGCGGCGATTATGCTCGTCACGACAATAGTGTCCTATGCGGTTTATTTTTCAATCATTCGTCAGATGTATATGAGAAGCGGAGCGACGGATTCGAGACTGAAGCTGACGGTTCCAGCGGCGATTACGATCTGGCTATGTACCGCAGCGACATTGGTACTTGGGTTTCTGCCCGTGCCGGTTCTTAATTGGATCAACGATCTGTTCTCTATACCGGTCGATTTTCTGGTGCGTTGAGATTATTAAGCATAAAGGCTTAGGAATAAACCGTCGGGACGGTTCGTCTCGGCGGTTTTACATTTTTGCGACAAATTGCGACCTTAGTCCTTATTTTGTCGCCAGAAGCAGGGAAACAGGGCTTGAAAATCGAAATTAAGAAGAATGCAACATGGGTAATAAAGAATATGCGTCGTTGTCGGAGAATTCATTCAGAAATTTGTCAGGCGGCGCAGCTACAATAGAATGCATGCGAGGGCGAAAGGCGGCGGAGGCGAGATGAACAAGGACGGGAAACAGTTTAGCGCGATCATGCTAACGTTCGTACCTGGCAGTCGAGCCGCGATTTCGACATTATCCGTCATTCTTCTGAGCACTGCTGTCCTAATCCCTCCCCGGCTAGAGGACGATTGGGGGGGCATGCAGCGGGCGCCTGCCGTTCATGCCCAAGCCATCGGGACAACGGATATGATCAGGAACGCTCCGCATCTTGCGCCGCCGCTGCCCGAATTTATTAGGACGATCGGCATAGAGGATGCCTGGGCGCTGATAGACAAAGACGTCACGGCAACGATTGCGATTATCGATACGGGGATCGATTTTAATCGTCCCGAGCTGAAGCCTTATTTGCTGCCCGGAATCAATCTCGTCAATACCCGTAAGTCCGCCCAGGACGATAATGGTCATGGGACGGCAGTCGCAGGCATTATTGCGGCGGCGGCGCAAGCGGGTGAGGCTTCTCCGGCCCAGGGCAGATGGAAGGGCAAGCTTATGCCTATTAAAGCGCTTGACCAGTTTGGTGCGGGCAACGAGGAGAAGTTGACGCAGGGCATTCGTCATGCGGTTAATCAAGGGGCTGATATTATCGTGATGTCCCTGGGCCTTCGACGCGATGCACAGAGCTTGCGCGAAGCGGTCGCATATGCCGAAAGCCGCGGAGTGCTGCTTGTCGCCGCAAGCGGCAACGATGCGGCGATCTTCGGGGACAAAGCTGCCGTACAGTATCCGGCGGCGTATCCTTCCGTTATTTCCGTTGCCGGCATTGACAACAAAAGGACGGTTGCCGGGTCGACCTCCGGGCCGGAGAACGACATCGGAGCGGCATGGAACGTACAGACGATGGCGATCGGCGGCGGAGAAATCGAAATGGAAGGCACGTCCATGGGAGCGCCGCAAGTCGCTATCGTTGCGGCAATGCTGAGAGCGGCTCATCCGGAATGGGAGCCGCTGCGGATTCGCGAGACGCTGCGTAGAACGGCGACTCCGCTGAATGTGCTTAAGCCGTGGACTCCGAATACCGGCTATGGCCTCTTATCAGCCTCCAAAGCGCTGCAGGCCGATGAAACGATCGATTGGCGGGAACCCAACAACATGAGATCGCAAGCTGCCGTGCTGCCGCTTGGCAAAGAGGTATTCGGAAGCTGGGATGGAAAAACGGATGCGGATTGGTTTGTGTTCGAAGCAAAGTACGACGGGGTGTTTACTCTATCGGGCGATTCCGGTCGGTTCACGCTGTACGATGCTAACGGCAAGTTGATCAAGTCGAGTTCTTCCGAACCGGCGTCCAAGGACAAGCTTATGCAGTGGCCCGTAAAAGCAGGTCGCAATTGGCTGCTTGCACAAATGCCCGAGAATTCGAAAGAGGAAACGCAGAATTATCGACTCGTTTCGGGTTTTGCAATGCTGCCCGACGCCAATGAGCCTAACGATACGTCTGCATCGGCTGCTACGCTTCCGGCCCGAAGCCAGAAATGGAAAGGATCGTTTCATAGTCAGGGAGATGTCGATTGGTTTGTCGTAACGCTTCCCAAGCCGGGAAGTCTCAAGCTAACGTTGACTCCGGACACGACGCGAATCGATCCGGAGTTGCGGATTTACCCGGCCGGAGGCAAAATGATCCTCGTCGATGAGCGCGGCGACGGCGGCATTGAGTACGGAACGATTAACAATGCCAAGGCGGGCAAGTATTATTTTCGTATTTCCAATGCGGTATCGTCGAATCCCGAAGCCGTAATCGGGACATATGCCGTCTCGCTGGAATACATTACCGAGAAGGAGGATTTATACGAACCGAACGAGAGCGCGCTTGCTTCTACGCCGCTCGTTCTGGGCAAGACGTATAACGCTCTGATTCAATCGGATAAGGATGAAGACTGGTACCGCTTCGAACTGGCCAAAGACGCGAAAATAAAGCTCGATGTTACGAACATTCCGTCGTCGTTGGCTGTGAACGTTGAATTACGGGATAAAAAGCTGCAAAGGCTAGGCAAATGGACCGGCGGGAAGGAACAGAAGACGACCGGCGGAGAAATAAAGCTGTCGCCAGGCACATATTATGTTCAGATGACTGCGGACGGGTATGATCGCAGCCAATATTACGGACTTAAGATTCAAACGGTAAGCGAGTAGCGGGGGAAGGCTCGAATCTGCGCGACATAGCTGCGATTAGGGCGGAAGGAGCAGGTTATGGGGAATGATTCAGGGTTGTTCGAGTTGGCGGGATGGAACGGGCTGTTTTCAATATTTGTCACTTTGGGCTGCGTTGTCATCGCCTGGATCGTTCTGCAGGAAATCAGATGGGATAAAATTGCGCGAGATCCGCGCGGGCCGAAGGTTCGGATGCTGCACTTGCTGGCTGCGATCGGGCTGGGGCATCTCGTTTCCCGGTTCGTGTTGGATTATTGGAGTTGGGTAGGTACCCTTAAATGGCTATTTGGCGGCGGTTAGTTCCTTATAATTGGGCAATAATATACAAACCCAAGCATTCGTTCATTTGAGCTCGAAAGAAGTCGAATGACGGCTGATTGCCCCAAAAAATGCCGCTTGTGTCAATGTTGCTGAAAGTGGTATGATAAAATTTGGGTTTTTCGGAGTCGGGTATATTTGCCAGTGCTTCGGAATGAATCTATTACGCGCGGAGGGAACCACCCATGAGCAAAATCATCGTCCGCGGCGGACGTACCCTGAAGGGAACTGTCCGCGTGCACGGCGCTAAAAATTCCGTCCTTCCGATCCTGGCCGCTTCTTTGTTGGCGGAGCAAGGATCAAGCGTCATTCATGACGTTCCCGCCTTGGACGATGTCACTAATATCCTTCAGGTGCTCGCGGCTTTGGGGGTTTACGCGCAGCATCAAGACGATAGCGTAAAACTGAACGCGGAGTCGCTAACTTCGTGGGAAGCGCCTTATGAGCTGGTCAGAAAAATGCGCGCTTCGTTCTTGGTCATGGGGCCGTTGTTGGCTCGCGTGGGCAAGGTGCGGATATCGTTGCCTGGCGGTTGCGCCATAGGCACGCGTCCGATCGACCAGCATCTGAAGGGCTTCGAAGCGATGGGAGCGGAAATCGGCTTCGGCCAAGGCTCCATCGAAGCAACTGTAAACGGAAAATTGCGCGGGGCAAGAATTTATCTGGATATCGCAAGCGTTGGCGCTACTGAGAATATTATGATGGCGGCAGCGACTGCGGTCGGAACGACGATTATAGAAAATGCGGCCAAAGAACCGGAGATCGTGGATCTTGCCAACTTCTTGAATGCGATGGGGGCTAAAGTTCGCGGCGCCGGCACCGGCGTTATTCGCATTGAAGGCGTGGAACGGCTTCATGCGGCCGAGCACCAGGTTATTCCCGATCGGGTTGAGGCTGGTACGTATATGATCGCCGCTGCGATTACGGGCGGAGACGTGTATGTAGACGGAGCGATTCGCGATCACCTTGGTCCGATCATCGCCAAGCTGGAAGAAATGGGCGTTCAAGTCGAGTGCGACGAGAACGGCATACGAGTATGCGCGTTGAAGCCGCTTCGGGCCGTTGATGTGAAAACTTTGCCTTACCCGGGCTTCCCGACCGATATGCAGGCTCAGATGATGACGCTTCTGCTGGTTGCGGACGGCACGAGTATCGTGACGGAAACGGTATTCGAAAACCGCTTCATGCATGTCGACGAGCTGATCAAGATGGGCGCCGAAATTAAAGTGGACGGACGCACGGCGATTGTTACGGGCGGCACGAAGCTCTCCGGAGCTAGCGTGTGCGCGACGGATCTCCGGGCCGGCGCGGCTCTGATTTGCGCCGCATTGGCGGCAGACGGCAACACGGAGGTTGGCGGTCTTCACCATATTGAGCGCGGTTATGTGAATATCGTTAACAAGCTGGCAGGGCTGGGAGCGGAAATTTATCGCGCGCCTTCCCCTGAAGATGTCATTAAGGAATCGGAAAAAGCGGCTCTTCAGCCGGACAACTTGATGAAGCAGTTCGAACAGCGCGCCGCGGCGTCGGCGGAAGTGGTTATCCGCAACATACAACCGACGTTGGCTTAATTTGGCCGCGTTTCGGGAAACGCATGGATTAACGCGTTCTTATACTTAGCCGTTATTGAAAGCAACGCCCCTGGACCGTTTGGTTCGGGGGCTGTTTTTTGTTTTCGCGCAGCATCCCGTATTCGTTGAGTGTGTAGATCGTTGTGCATGCGCTGATAATCAGCTTGCTAAGCGCTTCTACCGCGTTGTGGGCGTTGTTGCTGCGGAATCGATACTCGTAGTAATAATATAGCCGATTCCATTTGGATACACGCCGCCCGTAATACTTGCGAATGAAGGTGCGGGACTTCCTGTACAACATCAGCAAGGCTCGACGCACGATCGGCTGTTGGGCTGTTCGTTTCTCGCGGTTCCAGAAATCAAGCATCGGCGTGCGCTCGGATCTATGCATGGCATGCCGAATCTTGAGGAGCAGCCTCTCTGCCGTCCTTTGTTGAATTTGCAGCGTCCGAGCGAGTCTGCGGGCAGAGCAGCGCTGACCTGAAGCGACCCAATAGAGGGCGACCATCCAATAGCGCAAGGGCAGCTTCGTGCGATGCATCAGCGTGTTTGACGTAATGGAGGTTTGCGTTTTGCAATTGGCGCATTCGTAGACGTTCCGAGTTTTAATCAAACAGTACCGCATCTCTCCGCACTTGGTGCAAATAAATCCCCTCGGCCAGCGAACGGCAAACAAATGGTTGCGACAAGACTGCTCGTCCGGAAACAACGCCATAAACTTACGAATTGACGCCATTTTTTCCTCCTTACCCCGGCGGGAACGGGTGTTCTTTTCTTTATTTTAACGAACATTTGTTCCTATTTCAACATTTATTTTAAACAATCTAGAAAATTTCCTTATATTTGCTTTTGTTGCATGACAATGTGTCTTGAATTTGGCTTACCTGAGTGAATGGCAGATAGAAGAGGCGGGAATCGGAGGGGGGGTGGTGAGAGGGGAGCAACGGGTGTTCAGAGAGGAGTACACGAGATGAGATAAAGAGAAGGCCAGTAAGGGGAGCGGTGTAGAGGAGGAATAAGGAGAGGAGTGGAGGAGAGATTTGAGGAGAGATTTGAGGGAGGAGTGCAGGAGATGAGATTGGAGGGGGCAGGAGAAGGTAAGATGAGAGGTGTGGGAGAGTTTTGAGGGGGTAAGAGATGAGATTGAATGGAGGCGCAGGGAGCGCGGGAAAGGGTTTGGTGAGAGCAGGGAGAGAGGAGTTCGGAGAAAGGGCAAGGGATGAGATTAGGGGAGGGTCAGGAGAATGTAAGGTGAGAAGTGTGAGAGAGAAGTTCGGAGAGGGGCAAGAGATGAGATTGAAAGAGGCGCAGGAGAAGGTAAGGTGAGAGGTGTGGGAAGGAGTTCGAAGAGGGGGCGAGAGATGAGATTGAGAAGGGGGCGGGTGCGGATTTCGGGTATCTGCAGATCACTCAGGTGAGGCGAAAAGGAGGGACATTGAATTTGCTCCGAAGCAAGGACGCTAGAAACTTCATAAATATGCTATGAGGAAGCTCCGGATAGGCAACAGGGGGCAGACCTAGGCTGAGGCTGGGGGCGAGGCCAAGACCAAGACCAAGACCAAGACCGAAGTTCTACCCTCTCGCACTCTCGCATAGTTTGGAAGCATCGGTTGATAGCGGAGAGCCGAGAGTTCGACGTGACGAAGCACGACCGGGCGGAGGTGGACGAGTGAGAAAAATGGCATACGGACGGAGAGGCCGGGCGCGCGCGGGGGAAGTTTCTTGGACGGTTATCGGCGTGGCATATGGATTGGGGGTTATAATCGCGATCTTAATGTGGGCGTCGATTCATAGCGGTGCCGGTAGTGCGATGGGACAAGCTTTTCAACAAGTGGAGGAAAGTAGGGCGGTAGAGAAGGGAGAGGTCAAAGGGCAGGCAGTAGAGAAGGTAGGGGGAGAAGCAGAAGCAGAAGGTTCGGTTGTAGAGAATGGGGAGGCCCAGAGTCAGGAAAAGGGGGGGAGCGCGGCTGGTGGGTCTGACGGGACTGCCGAGACTGGCGGGGTTGGCAAGGCTGGCGGCGCTTTAGTTCTAGATCGGAAAGGCGAGGAGGGACGGCGGGAGGCTTTGCCTAGTATCTCTGTATTTTTGACGGAGGAGGGAAAGGTAGAGACGGTGCCGCTCGAGACGTATGTAGAGGGTGTGGTGGCGGCGGAGATGCCGCTGATGTTCCGTCCGGCAGCGCTTGAAGCGCAGGCGGTAGCGGCGCGGACTTATGCGATTCGCAGGCTGTGGCTGGGCGAGCGTGTGGAAAGGGGCGCAGAAGAAGCGGACGTGACGGATACGCAGGAGCACCAGGCTTATTTGTCCTTGACGGAGATGAAGCGATTGAAGGAGGATGACAGAGAGGGATGGGAGAAGGTTCGGGACGCTGTGGCCGCTACGAAAGGACGAATTCTCGTATACGAGGGCGAGCCGATTGAAGCCCTTTTCTTCTCGACAAGCAACGGCTATACGGAAAATTCGGAGGATGTGTTTTCGGTCAGGCGGCCGTACTTGAGGTCTGTGGAGAGTCCATGGGATCAAGAGATTTCCGATAGAGCAAAACAGACGGTGGAGATGGAGCTGACGGAGTTTTACGAGCTGCTGGGGGTAAAAACGGCTCCGGCGGCAGGAGGGGCTTTATCGACGGATCTTATTCGTGTGCTGGAACGGACGGCGGGACGAAGGGTGAAAACGTTGTTGGCCGGGGATAAGCGGCTTAAAGGGACGGAGGTTAGGCAACTGCTAGGGTTACGCTCGGCTTCCTTCGAATGGAAGGCAGAGCGCGGCATGGCGGTGCTGACCGTCTATGGATACGGTCATGGCGTAGGAATGAGCCAGTGGGGAGCGGAAGGGATGGCGCGGGCCGGGGATGACGCATCGCATATTCTGGCACACTATTATAAAGGGGCCAAGCTAGCAAGCTTCTAAGCTTGCGATTGCGGCCAGTAAACGTCTATAGACAAGGTAGAGCTCTAAAAATTGTAATCTTCCAAAGAAATCAGGTATAAAACTTCTTCACCTGGTAACAATGGCTTACTGAGGTGATGATAATCATGAATGAAGGAAACAAAACGCCACGCAAAATCGAAGAATCCCACAAATCGATTGCGGGCACGTCTCCAGCTGTCAGGCCTACCGGATGGAAGAAATTTCTCTCCAAGCGCTGGGTTTTCCCTGCAGCGTACATGGCCGCGGCAGCAATTATCGTAACGATTCTCTGGCTGAACACGGGCAAGGATCAGCAAGATCCAGCCATTCCCGGTCAAGCAGAAGTCGCGAGCGAAGCCGCCACTAGCGGTCAGGAAAGTCCGGAAGCGTCAGCCGTTCTCGCAAATGGAGAATCGCTTCGCTGGCCGGTAGAGAAGATCGAAGACATGACTACGCTGATGCCTTTCTATGATGCTGCGGCATCCGAGGAAGAGCGCGTAGCCGCCATGGTCGAGTACCAGAACACGTTCACGCCGCATATGGCGACCGACTTATCCCGTCAAGACGGAGAGTCGTTCGATGTTCTGGCGGCATTGAGCGGTACGGTCAAAGTCGCTTCCCAATCGCCGACCAACGGCTATGAGGTGCAAATCGAGCACCCGAACGGGTTGGTGACCGTCTATCAAAGCCTCACGGATCTGAAAGTGAAAGCCGGAGACGAAGTTGAGCAAGGAGATGCCATCGGAGCGGCGGGCCACAGCGAGCTTGAGCCGGGCGAGGGCGCTCACGTTCACTTCGAGGTTCGGGAGAACGGCGTATCCGTCAACCCGAACGCGTTGATCAAGTCGGAGAAATAATCGCGCAGCAAAAATGCTAGACTGAAGTAGGAATGGCTATAGACAGAGGATTGGGATTGGCGCAAGCCGGTCTTGATCCTCTGTTTGTTTTTGCGGGAAGAGTTCTCGACAAGAAACGGGCGGATATGTGATAATTTTGCAATAGCGAGAGGGTAGAGAAACGATGGCAGAAATCCGATGATTCGAAGGGGAGTACAAGGATGAGGATCGTGGCTACCGCGGAACTGAAACCTGGCGACGTGCTGGAGAAAGCGGTGTTGAACCATAGCGGCATCGTTATGCTGGAGGCGGGCTCCGTGCTTACGGAGCACTATATTGAGAGGCTGAGGGCGCTCAGAATAAAATACGTGCATTTATCCAACGGGGCCGGCCAAACCGGCGGGGAGCTTGGCAGGAAGCGCGGCGAAGCCGTGATTGCAGCGTGGGAACGTCCCGACATCGCGGCAATGAAAAATGACGACAGGCCCCGCAAGGAAGCGGGGAGGATCATCGGCGAGTTCGTAAACCGCGGCTTGATGATGGAACAGATCGTCCTGCCGTTCCCGGAGGCGAATTTTCGTCAGACCTTTCGCGATATCGTTCTGGAGATTTCGCGGCAGCCTGCTCTTGCGGAGGAATTGGGCGTTTTGCTGCAGACGGATCGGATCTTATTCGAGCATGCGTTAAACGTGACGTTATGCTCGAGCATTATGGGAATCGCGCGCGGACTGGACAAATCGCAGATGTACGAGCTGGCGACGGGCGCATTGTTTTGCGATATCGGCATGACGAGGCTGCCCGTGGACTTCACTAAAGTGAATCGGAAATTAAACGAGTCGGAGTTGCAGATTTTGCGTCAGCATACGAGTGAAGGCTACCGGGTACTGAAGGGGATGAAGGAGATTCCCCCGCTTTCCGCGCAGTGCGCTCTGCTGCATCACGAACGTTATCGCGGCTCGGGTTACCCGCTCGGTATGACGAACGATAAAATTCCGGAATATGCGCAGATCGTTGCAATCGCGGACGTGTATAACGCATTGGGCTCTCCTCGGCATCACCGGAACGCTTATGGACCGGCGGAGGCGATCGAATATTTATCGGCTTCGGGCAATTACGATTTCGATTGGGAGCTGATCCGCTCGTTCCTCAATCATGTCATTATCTATCCGGTCTCGACCAAGGTGAAGCTGAGCAGCGGGCAGCTTGCGACGGTTGTGGAGACATCCGGCCGCCCGATTCAAAGACCGCAAGTCCAAGTGTTCCGCGAGAGCGACGGGAGGGACATCATTGTTCCCTATACGTTGGAATTGCGGTCCCATACGAATGTCGTAATTGTTGGCAAAGCTGACAATTAGCCATACCTACATGTCCCAAAGACGGAGGGGGTAAGTCCCCTTCGTCTTTTTTTATAGGGCTAAAGATTCAGCTTTTCGGCCGTCAGACCCATATTTTCCGTCAAAAAAGGGACTTTCCTAGCCTGTCAGGCTTGGCAATCTAGAATAAGTGACCGCGCCCCTCATATACTGTACCAATCTATTTCAGCAGGGAGGCGGGAGCGTGCACGATTATATCAAGGAACGCACGATCAAGATTGGCCGCTGCATTGTGGAGACGCGCAATACGGTTCGTACGATTGCCAAGGAGTTCGGCGTCTCCAAAAGCACGGTGCATAAAGACCTTACAGAGCGGCTGCCGGAGATCAACCCGGATTTGGCTGACCAGGTCAAGCACATCCTTGAGTATCATAAGTCGATCCGGCACCTTAGAGGAGGAGAAGCGACTAAAATCAAGTACAAGAAGACGACTGTCAAGAAACGGGAGGTTATGACAGCCGGAAAAGCATAATTTTGCTAATGATGTCGAATTAAAAGAAGGATTTGCCGCGCATGCATCGAATATTATACTATTACAATATCGACACTCCATTTTGGCGAGGGATAAAAGACGCATGTTTAGCAAAGACATCGGCATCGACCTGGGTACGGCGAACGTATCCATTCATGTAAAAGGCAGGGGAGTCGTGCTCGACGAGCCTTCCGTGGTTGCACTGGAAACCGATACGCGCAAGGTAGTGGCGGTGGGAGAAGAAGCCCATCGGATGGTTGGACGTACACCGGGCAATATCGTTGCTATTCGGCCTCTTAAGGATGGCGTCATTGCCGACTTCGAAGTGACGGATATGATGCTGAAGGCGTTTATCCAACGGGTCGGAGGAAAAAATTGGTACAGCAGACCCCGTATTCTGATCTGCGCCCCTACGAACATTACGTCGGTGGAGCAGAAGGCGATTCGGGAAGCGGCAGAGAGAAGCGGCGCAAAAGAAGTGTTCCTCGAAGAGGAAGCGAAGGCGGCCGCGATCGGAGCGGGGATGGATATTTTCCAGCCCAGCGGCAATATGGTAGTCGACATAGGCGGAGGTACGACGGATGTCGCTGTTCTATCCATGGGCGACGTCGTAACCGCCTCTTCTCTTAAAGTCGCGGGGGACAAGTTCGACTCGGCGATTATGAGATACATAAAGAACAAGTATAAGCTGTTGATCGGCGAACGGACGAGCGAGGATATCAAGATCAAGATCGGCACCGTGTATATGAACGGCCGCCGGGAAGAGATGGATATCCGCGGCAGGGATATGGTATCCGGTCTGCCGCTCACCGTTACGATCTATTCGGACGAGGTTCGAGAAGCGCTGTGGGAGCCGATCATGTCGATTGTCGCATCGACCAAATCGGTGCTGGAGCGTACGCCTCCGGAGCTGTCCGCGGATATTATCGACCGCGGAGTCATTCTGACCGGAGGCGGCGCGCTGCTGGACGGACTGGACGCGCTGCTCGCGGAGGAGATCAAGGTTCCGGTGCTGATCGCGGAGGAGCCCAAGCATTGCGTCGTGAAGGGCACCGGAATTATGCTCGATCATTTGGATAAGATGACCCGCAGGCTAGGGTAAGCTTAAGAGCGCCCTGGAGGATGCAAGCAACCGGATCCAGCATACGCAAGGAGGACAGGCTCCATGTTAAGAGGGCTCTATACGGCCGCATCGGGAATGATCGCCCAGCAGCGGCGGCACGACGTGATCACGAACAACATTGCAAATATCAATACGGTCGGCTTCAAGGGCGGCAATGCGGTCAATCGCACGTTTCCGGAAGCGCTCGTCTACGCGATGGGCGGATCGGACCCGTCTGCTAACAAGGTAGGCAAGATGAGCATGGGCGTATTCTCCGAGGAGAATTTGCTGAGCATGGCGCAGGGCGACCTTAAGGAAACCTACCGGAATCAGGATTTGGCGCTCGTATCGGATATTTTTGTGGACGGCGTCAACTTCGACGCATCCGGCAAGTCCGTGGACGCGAACGGACAAATTACGTATCAGCCTCAGGCGTTCTTCGCCGTGAACGTTGCGGGACAGGAGCGCTATACGCGCGACGGCAGCTTTAAGACTACGCAGGACGGCACGCTGGTCACGTCGGACGGATACCCGGTGACGGGCGCGGACGGACAGCCGATTGTCGTGGGACTGCCGTGGGAGAATATCGCCGTAACGGCGGACGGACGGCTCGTAAATGCCGAGACTCGCGGTGCGCTTCCGGGCAATCCGCAGCTTCGCATCATGCGCGTGGACAATCCGAATCTGCTTGTTCGCGAAGGAGACGGCCGCTTCCGCTATGCAGGTGAAGCGAACGGCCTGCGTCAGATCGAAGCGGGGGACCAAGTCGAGGTGCGGCAAGGCTTCCTGGAACGCTCTAACGTGGACACGACGCAGGCCGCTATCGATCTGATGGCCGCCCTTCGAGCGTACGAGGCGAACCAGAAGGTCATCCAGACGTATGACCGCAGCTTGGACAAGGCCGTTAACGAAATTGGCAGAGTGTAGGAGGAGCAAGCTGAATGAACACTTCCATGATTACCGCATCCGTATCGATGGGGTCGCTGCAGCAGAAGCTGGACATGCTCGCCGATAATTTCGCTAACGTCAATACGGCTGGCTACAAACGCAAGACGGCCGTATTCGAGGACATTTTGACGAGCGTCAACAACCAGTTGAACGATTTCAACCAGCCGGGAAGAAAATCTCCGCTCGGTCTCGTCGAAGGCTGGGGAACGCGGCTGATGCAAATCCATACGGATATGACTCAAGGGTCCCTTCTGGAAACCGGCATCATGACGGACGTTGCGATCGAGGGCAACGGTTTGTTCGAGGTTCAGACGGTTGACGGGGCTCGCGCGTTTACCCGGCACGGCCCGTTCCAACTGCTTCCCGACGGAGAGGACCAGCGGGTTCTGGTGACGAATACCGGCCAGCAGGTTATCGGAGCCGGGAATCAACCGGTTCGCGTGCCGAACGGTTACGATCTGCAAATCGCCGCTGACGGCACGCTGACGGCGGTGGCTGCAGACGGCATCGCGACGATCGGGCTGGGCCGGCTAAAAGTGGTGGAACTGACTAACGCCGAGCTGCTGCGGACGCTGGCCGACAATCTGTACGGCATTCCGGACGGAGTCGATCCGAACGGCGTCGTTCGGGAGCCCGGCGATATCAATGCGGCCAGCATATCGGTGCGCCAAGGCTTCATAGAGCAATCCAACGTGAATATGGCGGACGAGATGAGCGATTTAATGATGGTGCAACGCGCGTACCAGCTTAGCGCCAGGGCGTTGTCCTCCAGCGAACAGATGATGGGGATGGCAAACAACCTGCGCGCTTAATGCGGAGCGGGATTGGAAGCGGCCTGACAGCCGTGCCGTTGCTCGTCGAAGGAGACGACATTTCATGAAAGCACCTTCCCGTTCAAACGGCAAGAGCAAACCTTCCTTTGGCAGGATAATTGCCCGGGTCGTTTGGATGAGCATAAAGTTATTGATTATACCGGTTCTATGCGTTGCCGCGCTTATCGTCGGACTCGCAATCGGATTTTCCGTCCTTGGGGATAAGCCTGTATCGGAAGTATTCGACATTAAAACCTGGAAGCATATGTATGATCTCGTGTTCGCGGAAGGCGGCTGACGCGAGTCTGCGCTTTGCAACCGGGACTGCAGCTCCCCGGCTATAGCTCGGGGAGTTTTCATTTGTAGAGGTGAGCGTTATAATGATGGGGAACTTGAGAGAGACGGGGGGAACGCGGGAATGAACGTGCCAAATCTGCTTACGATGTCCCGCTTCGTGCTAATTCCCGTTTTTTTGGTGCTGTACTTCGAAGGCTATGCGCTCGCGGCGCTGCTCACGCTGCTGCTGGCCGGATTTACCGATTTTCTCGACGGCTATCTCGCCCGGAAGAACGGACAAGTTACCGTCACGGGCAGCATGCTGGACCCGTTGGCCGACAAGTTGATGATGCTGTCCGTCATTCTCTCGCTGCTGATTAAGAGCGTGCTTCCTTTAAGCGCTTTTATCGCGATGGCTTTCCGGGAGTTGGGGATGATCGTCGGCTCGGCTGTTTTTTATTTCCGCGGTTTTAAGACGGTGCCGGCGAACGGAGTAGGCAAGGCGACAACGATTATTTACTATCTTGCGATTACGCTGCTGATGCTGGAGCTGCCGGGAGGCGTCCCGGTACTGTGGGGAGGAATTGCGCTGTCGTTCATCGCTTCGTTCATTTATTTTATGAAATTCAGGAAAATAAACGGAGTGTCCTGAGGCGCGCAAGAAACCCGCCGTCGGATTGGACATCGCCAAGCAACAGCGGGCAGCCTATATCAACCTCGGCTGCTGCAGCTCGCCGGAGGGATGCCAGTATTATTCGCCGTCAGGCGAAGGCTTATGCGTAAGAAACTCGAATATTCAGGAGGAATAGCCCATGCTCGATATCGTACAAATTCAGGAATTGATCCCGCATCGCCCGCCTTTTCTGCTCGTTGACCGGATTTTGGAGCTTGAGCCGGGCAAGAGAGCGGTCGGTCTCAAAAACGTGACGATGAACGAACCGTATTTTGTCGGGCATTTTCCGGGTTATCCGGTTATGCCGGGAGTGCTGATCGTCGAAGCGCTGGCTCAAGTCGGTACGGTGGCTATGCTGGCTTTGGAGGAGAACCGGGGCAAGCTGGGCTTTTTCGCCGGCATCGACGGATTCCGTTTCCGCGAGCAGGTTAAGCCGGGAGATACGCTGATACTGGAGCTCGAAGTAACGCGCCTGAAAGGGCCGATCGGCAAAGGACGCGGCGTCGCTCGCGTAGGCGACAAAATCGCGGCCGAGGGAGAGCTGATGTTCGCGTTGTCCGATCCGTCTAAAGGCTAATTATAGAAAGGGTGGGGTATGATGTCCGCAATTAATCCATTGGAATTATATGAGGGATGGTTAAACGACGTCAACATCGATGAGCAGACAAAAGAGGAGCTCAGAGGCATTGCCGGACAAGCCGGGGAAATCGAGGACCGTTTCTACCGGGAGCTGGAATTCGGCACCGGCGGGCTGCGCGGCGTTATGGGAGCCGGAACGAACCGGATGAATCGTTATGTGATCGGCAAAGCGACGCAAGGCTTCGCGAACTTCCTGCTCGGACAATCCTCGTCCCCTTCGGTCGTCATTGCGCACGACTCTCGTCGCAATTCCGATGTCTTCTCGTTGGAGGCGGCATGCGTACTGGCGGCCAACGGAATTCGTACTTATTTGTTTCGTTCCTTGCGTCCGACTCCCCAGCTGTCGTTTGCGGTCCGCGATCTCGGCGCGACGGGCGGCGTAGTCGTCACGGCCAGTCATAACCCGCCGGAATATAACGGATATAAAGTATACGGCGCAGACGGCGGTCAGTTGATTCCCGATCAAGCGGAGCAGGTGATTGGCGAGATTCGGGCGATCGCTTCCTTCGATCAGGTGAAGAGATTATCCCGAGAGGAAGCAGAGGAGCAAGGGCTGCTCGTCTGGCTGGACGATGCGGCGGATCAGCGTTATGTCGATGCGGTGGCGGCGCAGGTCGTGCAGCCTGAGCTAATTCGCGGCGGAGCCGGAGCGGAGCTGGGCATCGTGTTCACGCCGCTGCACGGCGCGGGCAACGTGCCGATTCAGCGCGTACTGGCGCAGACTGGCTTCACCAAGGTGAGCGTCGTGCGCGAGCAGGAGCAGCCGGACGGCATGTTCCCGACAGTTAAGTCGCCGAACCCGGAAGAGCAGGAGGCTTTTACGCTGGCGATTAAGCTGGCGGGAGAGGTCGGAGCCGATCTCATTATCGGTACGGACCCGGACTGCGACAGGATGGGCGCGGTCGTGAAGAACGACAAGGGCGAATTCGTCGTGCTAACGGGCAACCAGTCCGGCGCGTTGATGGTTCATTATTTATTGTCTGTTTTGAAAGCCAAGGACAAGCTGCCCGACAACGGCGCGGTCATCAAGACGATCGTGACGAGCGAGATGGGGGCCGATATTGCCGCTTCTTACGGCTGCAAGGTGTTCAGCACGCTGACGGGCTTCAAATATATCGGAGAGCTGATGACGAAGTTCGAAAAGGACGGCTCTCATGAGTTTCTTTTCGGATACGAGGAAAGCTATGGATACTTAACGGGAACTTACGCGCGGGACAAGGATGCGGTAGTCGCTTCCTTGCTCATCAGCGAGGCGGCAGCTTGTTATAAGTCCCAAGGCAAGACGCTGTACGACGTGCTGCTGGAGCTGTACGCGCAATACGGCACGTATTTGGAGAAGCTGGAATCGCGTACGCTTAAAGGCAAGGACGGCGTGGAGAAAATCGGTGCGATCATGAACGACTGGCGCAACGCTCCTCCGCAGGAAATCGCGGGCGTTCGCGTATTTCAGATGCTCGATTACTCGCAGGGCCTCGACGGACTGCCGGCCGAGAATGTGCTGAAGTTCCTGCTGGAGGACAACTCGTGGTTCTGCCTTCGTCCTTCAGGTACGGAGCCGAAGATCAAAGTTTATTTTGCGGTTCGCGGCCAGGGACTCGGGGAAGCGTCCGCTTCTCTTCAGAAGCTGGCGGCTTCCGTGATGGCGCGTGTCGATTCGTTAGGATAAGATCAAAAGTGGATTTTTGAATTACCGTTCAAATCAAAGTTCAAAAAGTCCGGTTTTCAGCACCAAGAAGGTTGGACGAAGACTGGGATGAGGAGCGGAGCGTAGTGAAAGCTACGTGAGCACCGGAAGAGCTGGCTGAGTTCAAGATTCGACGTTGAGCATACTACCCTGAAATACATCGTGATCAAAATCGGGCTTTTTGAACTACCTCTAAGGAGTGACTGTTGTGCCTCAGTGGCTGAATAGATTGAATACAATAATGGCGAAATGGCTCTGGTGGGTCGTGCTGCTCGGCGTCATAGCGTCGCTGCCGGTCGTCTACGCAAGGGAGCAGACCGAGCAGTCCGCCAATGAGGTCGCAATCGTCATGGATTATCGTGACTTGCTGCAGGTTTCGAATACGCAGGTCGACCCTCGTCGTTTTGTGGAGGAGCAGATTGGACTGCTGAAGGATGCCGGAGTCAACGGAATGGTCGTGTTCGAGAGCACGCTGGAGGAGCTGAGCTGGGCGGGCGAGGTGAATGTATACAACGCTACGCAAGCCGCGCTGCTCGAAGGTCGCGTCTCGCCTCCTGAAGACAATGGCACATACGTCGTTTTTAACCGTCCCGAGCATGAAGCGACGTTCCGTCCGGTGATTGAATGGGCGTTCCGGCACCATGGGGCGGAAGTGACAAGTTGGACCGTTGAGGGACAAGCCGGCGTGCGCATAAGCATGGGCTACGATGATGCAATCCTGCGGCCGATGCAGCCGAATCCGCTTGCGATCAAGTCGTTGAGCGAAGCCGGCTTCCTCGTTATTCCGAGGCTGTCCGACCGTTTTGACCCGTTCGATCAGACGGAAGTGGCCAGATGGCTCGATAGCTATCAGGAGCTTGGAATCGACCGCGTCGTATTCGACGGCGAGGCCGTTACCGGATTTGCGGACGACGACGAGAAACACAAGAGCATTACGTATTTTGCCGGAGAGCTGAAGGAGCACGGGATCGGAGTTGGCATTTTCGAAAACTTGCGCATCCCGCAGAAGGGAATGTCTAAGCTAGCCAACCTGCTCGATTACAACGCGATTCGCGCGCATTCCGTCAGCGAGGCGGAAATGTCCGTGATTAAGAAGCCTGTTCTGGAAGATCGGCTTGTGCTGGCGGTAAAGGATCGGAACATTCGCCTGCTCTATCTGAACGCGATTACGGTTCGCGATTCGACCAAAGGGCAAGTAACGCATCCTTTGCAAAATATTGTGGAAGTACTGAAAGGCGAGAAAGACGAGGATGGCAAAATTGTCAGCGTCGGCGTCGTGAAGCAGTTGCATGAATTCGGCTTCGAGATCGGATCGCCGAAGGCATTCCAGATCGAGCACGCTCCTGCGGAGATGGCGCTGCGCGGTGTTGCAATGCTCGGCGCAATTGCGCTTGTAGCGCTGACGATCAGTCTGTTCCTGCCGTCGCTGCTCGTTCCTTCTTTGGTTGCGGGGGCAGTCGGAGGAGCTGGGCTGTATGTACTTAGCTCGACTTTGATGGTGCAGGCGCTAGCTCTGATGGTAGGGATTGCCGCTCCGACGGCGGCTGTCGTCCTGCTCGTCAAGCGTATTCGGGTGCTTCGCGACAGCGCTGGAGATCGGGCGATGTCGCCGCTGCACAGACTAGGCGGGACGCTGCTGTTGTTCGCTAGAACGACGGTTTTGTCGCTGGCTGCTGTGCCATTCGTGGTCGCGCTGCTCAATCATATCTCCTACAGTCTGGTGCTGCAGCAATTCCGCGGCGTTAGCGCGCTGCATCTTGTGCCTATCGGACTTGTGGCGCTGTACGTGTTCTTGTACGGCTCTGGCAATACGGTAATCGGCAATGCCAGGAAGATTTTGTCTATGCCGCTCACGGTGCTGTGGATCGCAGGCGTAGGCGTACTTGCTGTGGTGGGTTATTACTATTTGTCCCGTACGGGCAATAGCGGACAGGTGACGGGTATCGAGAAGGCGTTCCGCTCGCTGATGGAAAATACGTTTGGCGTACGACCGCGGATCAAGGAGTTTATGTTTGGTCATCCGCTGTTCTTTGCCGGCATTTTCATCGCGCTTCGCTATCGTTGGGGCATGGTGCTGCTGGTCGCAGGCACGATCGCGCAGTTGTCCATGGTGGATACGTTTGCTCATATTCATACGCCGCTGTTGTTATCGTTTATTCGCGTGCTGCTCGGACTGGGAATCGGCCTGCTGCTGGGAGTCGTTGCAATTGCAGTGTGGCAGGTACTGGAGCGTCTATGGCAGCGTTGGGGGAAAAGGGTGTTGAGAGACGGAGTTTAATTTCGTTTTGAACTCTCATTCGTTCTTATTTCTTGGAGGCGGATTTCGGATCATCAATAAACGCTCTCTGGTGCAAGGGCTGATTGTTCGGCCATCTACTTTGTCTCATGATCAGATTGGTACGGTGATGAGGGAAGGTCGTAAGCGTATGGTCGAACATTATGGAACTTCTGAAATAAATGAATCCATGCAAATGGCGCAAAAGCATATCGATCGAATGACAAGAGGAGTCCGAGCCTAATCGGGCTCCTCTTGTTATGAGCAAGGCGGTTATTGTTAGAAGCAGTAAGATCATAAGGAAAATGAAAATATTTTTATGGAAATAGGCTATCGATATGGTATAACGATACTATATAATTGCAGGGAAAGTTTGGGCAACATCGGATTGCTGTGAATTCGGAACGATGTGATGTAGGAATCGGCGCTTTAGCGCATCCTACGGGTAGTTATAGAGATAAGGAAGCGACGGAGGCGGAGGGCAATCGGACAGGAGAAGAAAACGTATCGTCTTGTGCTGTCGGGGTATTACGGGTTTAAGAACAGCGGTGACGAGGCGGTGCTGAAAAGCATTCTGACCGCGCTGGAGGAGGCTGCGGACGCGGCCGGAGTAAGGGTGGAGCCGGTCGTGCTGTCGGGAGACCCGGAATGGACAAGCCGGCAGTACGGCGTCGAAGCCGTTCCGCGAATGAAGCTGGCCGAGGTCCGGCAAACGCTTAAGGGGAGCGACGGGCTGATCAGCGGCGGAGGGAGTTTGCTGCAAGATGCAACTGGCATGGGTTCCATTCCGTATTATTTAGGGATTATGGAAATTGCTCGTTGGTGCGGCAAGCCGGTTTTTGTATATGCGCAGGGCATCGGACCCGTGAATCGGGCGATGTTCAAGCCATTTATTGGGCGAGCGTTCAAGCGCGCGCAATACGTGTCTGTGCGGGACGAGGAGTCGGCCGCGCTGCTGCGCGGTTATGGCGTACCCGCGTCCCGCGTGGCGGTTGTGCCCGACCCGGTGATGGGCTTGCCGCCGGGAGGGCCTGGCGCCGACGAGATGGGCGGCGCCGATGTTGTGGACACGCTGCCCGTGGTGGGCGTGTCCGTCAGGTTTTGGCGCAGCGACCGCGCGGACCTGGACCGCGCGGCTGCGGCGCTTGAAGCGCTGGCCGCGCTCGGCGTGCGGGCGCGGCTGCGCTTTCTGCCGTTCCATCGCGGCGCGGACGAGGATTCGTCCCGCTACGTGATGGAACGGCTGGCGCGCACGGGGGCATACTCGGAGCGGGAGCTCGAGTTGGCCCCGGCGCACGACGACCCGCAGCAGATGCTGCGGGAGGTGGGCCGATGCGCGCTGCTCATCGGGATGCGGCTGCATTCGCTGATTTATGCGGCGAATCGGGAGGTGCCGCTGCTCGGCATTTCGTACGATCCGAAGATCGATCAATTTCTGCAGCGTCTTGACGAGAAAGCGATCGGGACGACGGAATCGCTCGACGCTCAAGCTGCGGCCGAGAGGGCGGCAGCGCTGTTGGGGGATCCGGAGGCGTGGAAAAGCGAAAAATTGAGCTCGATTAAACGGCTTAAGGAAGAAGCTGCCAAACCTGCGCAACAAATTATCGCTTTCATACGTAAATAATATGTAGGCTAACGTCGATTCGGGGGACAACAAGTCCTGAGACATGAGACGACAGTCTGATCAGTTGGAGTTGACCTTTAATGAATGCGAAGACGAAGGCGTTTGCTACGGTTTCCTTGTACGGCGTACCCTTCTCGAAAATGAATATGCAAGAGACGGTCAATTATTTGGCAAATGCGATTGAGACGAAGACGCCTCATCGAGTCATTACCGGCAACCCGATCATGCTGATGGTCGGATTGGAGAATGCCGACTTCCATCGGACGCTCGCTACGGCGGATCTCGTCGTTCCCGATGGCTCCGGAGTCGTCTGGGCCGCCCGCAGGCTGAATGAGCCGGTTAAGGAGCGGGTACCCGGCTTTGATCTGATGCACGAGCTTCTGAAGGAAGGGAGCGTGCGCAGCTGGAGCGCCTATCTGCTGGGAGCAACGAAGGAAGTGATCGAAGCGGCGAAGGAGAAGCTGAGCTTGCAGTTTCCCGGGGTGCGTTTCGTGGGTTGCCGAGACGGGTATTTCAAGGATAATGAGGATGAAGAGGTCGTGGCCGCGATTCGCGAGGCGAATCCGGACATGCTGTTCGTCGCCCGGTCCACGATGAATCAGGAGCCGTGGATCGAAAAGTATCAGGCTCAGCTGGGAGTACCTGTCGTTATGGGAGTGGGGGGCAGCTTCGACGTGGTGTCGGGCAAGCTCAAGCGAGCGCCGCTCATTTTCCGCAAGGCGGGGATGGAATGGTTGTATCGGCTACTTCAGGAGCCTTCGCGGTTAGGGAGGATGCTGGTGCTGCCTCGATTTGCGCTTAAAGTGATTAAAGACGGAGATAAAGTCCTGAAAGCGGGCAATCCGCGATGAAAGCATTCGTGAAAATCGCTTAATTCATGAAAAACGGCTGAAAACGACGAATTGACCACCTTGTTGAATTTCTTGTGGCCGGAGTATAATTCATTTCGGTACAGAAAAAAAGGGAGTTGTGGATATTGTCCGGTTGGATGCTAGGAATCGCACTTATTTCATTCGTTGCGGCAATGATTTTAGCATTGGTATTGACGCCGCTAGTCAAGAAGCTGGCTTACCGCGTCGGAGCAATCGACGAGCCGAATCATCGCAAGGTCCATACTAGAACGATGCCTCGCCTTGGGGGCGTAGGGATTTACGCAGCTTTCACCATCGGCTTGCTCTGTATCCTGCCTTGGGTGCCGGACGGTTACCTGAGCGCATACGACCGCAATCTCATTAGCGCGCTGCTCGTTGGCGGCACATTGATCGTGCTGCTGGGCGCGCTCGACGATAAATACGACTTAAACGCCAAGCTGAAGCTGCTCGTGCAGATCGGCGCGGCTTGCATCGTTGTGTTCGGCTTCGGAGTTAAGATCAACCTGTTGAACATTCCGTTCGGTTCGGCCATGCAGCCGCTCGGCGAATGGTTCAGCGTGGCTTTGACGATTGTCTGGATTGTGGGCGTCACGAACGCAATCAATCTGATTGACGGCCTGGATGGGCTAGCCGCCGGAGTATCGGGTATCGCCATCGCCACGATTCTCGTGATGGGCATTATTATGAGCAACGAAGCCGTTATTCTGCTGGGGGCGCTGCTGCTTGGCAGCATCGGGGGCTTTTTGTTCTTCAACTTCCACCCGGCGAAAATTTTCATGGGCGATTCCGGTGCGCTGTTCCTCGGCTTTGCGCTGGCGACGCTGTCGATGCTCGGTTTTAAGCAGATCACGGTCGTGTCGTTCGTAACGCCTCTGCTGATCATCGGCGTGCCGCTGTCGGATACGTTCTTCGCCATCATTCGGCGCTGGCGGAAGGGCAAGCCGATTTTCGAAGCGGATAAAGGACACCTGCACCACTGTCTGCAGCAGCTCGGATTCAGCCACCGCAAAACGGTTCTGATCATCTATGCAATCGCAGCGTTCTTCGGTACGTGTGCGGTTGTCCAATCGTCCGTCACCAATACGGGTCTGGGCAACTGGATTACGTTTATCGTTATCTGTGCGCTTGTGTTCCTGTTGCAAATTGGTGCGGAGCTCATCGGCATTGTCGACAAAACCCGCCGTCCGGTTCTGGATTTTCTCGCGAGGATTCGGATGAAGCCTCAGACGGGGTCGCGGAAGTGAGCGACTTATCGAAGAAGCATTTAATATCGATTCAAAATCCCCAATTTCAAAATGGAATCGGGGATTTTTTATTGTTTCGCCTAAATATTCCTCCCCTCTTGTCCGATAAGAGAGATACACCCACAATGCCGGGAAAGACATGTAAGGAGGAACTCATTGTGTTTAGAAAATTCAGTGCCATGCTACTGGTATTCGCTTTAGCGCTCCAATTTATTCCTGCTCAAGCACCAGTAGTCAATGCGGCTGTAGGTAATGGGAGCTTTATTTTTCCAAGCGAAAGCTCGGATCCCTCGTCGTATCGTATTACGACGGATGCGCGCGTTACGCTCCAAGGCTCGATGAATAATGTAAATCCGTCAACGATTTCCTACAGTATTTATCAGATTATTGACGAAAAGGTTCCCACAGATCCGAATGATGATGTTGTCGGGTCTTCACGTATTGATCAGACGAGCAACATTTATCCAGATGGAAATGCTCTGACGATTTTCAATGTCGAATTGTTTCCCGGCAAGAACAAAATTACGATCAAAGGGATGCAAGGCGGCGGCGAGGTCGCGGATTCTTTCTATATCGACTACCGTAATGGTCCGCTTTTTTACAACCTAATGGCTCAAATTGACGGACAAGCGTTCCCGGTGCAAGACGGCCAAACAACGGTTGTTCATTCGAATGCGTCCAAAGGCCGCAACACATACGACATCAGTTTAACTGGTAATGCGCCGAACGCTCAAAGCGTCACGGTTATCGTTAACGGAAACAGCAAAACTTATAATGTAAACCCAAGCAATAACAACAGCTTTGTAGCGTCGCCAATCAACTTGAAAAAGGGAAAAAACCTGGTTACGATCCGAGTTAAGAACAACTCGCAGACTTTGGAGACAACCCGGGAAATTGCCTTTTACAACGGCAGTGTGACCTACTATGACGTAAACATCAACGAGGGTAGCGGCGGAATGGCGCTGGAATACTATCCAAACTATACGTATACAACTAAAGCAAACGCTCAGATTACGGGAAAGTTAATTGTCCCGAATGCAGAGTACCCCGATGCAGTTAACGGGCCGAACGAGCCTCATCCGGACCCCACGTGGGTTCTCAATCCTTCCAGCTCCTTGAATGCGACGAAGTTGGTTGAAGTCAGGTATAAACTTACGCAGAGCGGTGTATCTACACCTTCCGTTACCGGTTCGGTCTATGCGACAAGTACAAGCAACCGCACAGACAAGTTTTTTGTGTATGAATTTACGCTGGATTCCGCGACTCTGGGTTCAAGCGGCTTAACGGATGATGTCCGCTATAATTTGGAGTTAATGTCCGACAATGAAATGAATAGGAGATTGAACCTGACTCCGGTGTCGGAGGGGACAAACGCACTAGGATTCACTCTCCAGAGCGGCAGTAATCCCTATATTTATGAACTTAATTACCTACAGGCTTACAACGGAACGAACTATGAGAGCATTACGGGCGGTCCGTTAGATAAGAGCAATATTTTTGCAATGCCGTTTGCAGTTGAGATTTTGATCGGAAATGCCGGCAGCTACGGATCTTCGGATGAACCGGTTGAGATTCCGCGAATAAGAGACGTCGCGGGCAACAACTACACAACATCATCTACTTCGAAATATAACTACAAGCGCGTCAACACCAACCCATCCGACGTTACCACGGTTACAAGGATGGTAAACGGTGTGACGAAAACCTTCTACAGGCTTGTTTATGAATTTGATGAAATGCCGGTTACCGGAACGCAGACCATTGAATTCAAGATGTTGACTGGCTCGGCAGCGGTCAAGCCTGCAACAATCAATCTGTTATACGGTCCTTATGCCAATTACGACAAAGCTGTCGATGGCATGATCATCAATGTGGATACAACGATGGCTCCAGCTACTCAAGCTGCTAATGTAATCACAACGACGTTAGGGGATTTCGCAGGATCGTTCAAGAACATCGCCAACGAGAATAGCATCAGATACACTCCTAGTGGCTCGGATACTCAAACTGTATTCTTCTATATTAATAACACGTTGGTGCCATTGAAGCAGAATGGGACTAAAAAATCCGAGTTTATATTGGATACCGGAGCGATGAGCGTAGCGGACGCTTATCAGATGTTCTATTCCGGAGAAAACAAAATCAGAATTTTGTATCAGACGACTAAGGAATACTACGATAAAACGATTAAAGTTAATATCGTACCGACGAATTTACCGGTTATTCCTGCTCCGGGTACATCGGGCGTATTCCCGTATAGCACGCAATACAACGACAGTCCGCGTCCGAACGATACGAACTTCCCATTGCGGGGAAGTATTTACACGACTTCCCAGTCTGAGATGCATGTCTACGGAACTTTTGATTTCCTGGACCTGGGTACCGACCAGATTTCTGTCGAGAATAAAATGTTGACAATAGCCCAGAGCATCAGACAGAACTACATTTTGAAAATCACGACACCTGCGGAGAAAAATCCGTTCAAATGGGATTTAGACCAGCCGTTCCAACTAATTAAAGACGGTAAAGTAGTGGGTACTTATCCTGCCAACTCCTCCATCTCCGGATCGTTGGTTGTGCAGTATGATATGGATCAACAATACTTCTCGTTCATTATCAAGAAGCAAAAGCTGAATGACGACGGCAGTCCCAAGATCTATAATTTCTTCGTCTACAACAGCGGCGAAGCCGGTCCGCGGGCGACTTATCGTCTAGAAGTAGATCCGACCTCGATTCCGTACACGATTCTTAGGCCGGTTCTGCCAGCGAAAAACACAGTAAACCAAAACTTTATTGAAGTTGTACTGGACGCGCCGGGGGCAGACAAAGTCATCATTAAAGGCGGCGACGTCAAAGGAGCGGAAATGGAGAAGATCGATTTCGACAGCGATAATGACGGAACGATCGATTATCCGGGGGCGTTCCGATATTTCGTAACCGGGCTGAAGTCAGGCAGCAAGGGAAACAAAATCGAGATGACCATTTCCAATGCTAACGATTCGTCGAAAGAAATATTGGAAATCAAATACGTGCCCACGAATATCCCGGGCGCCGGTTTCCTGGAAACGATGAAGAACAGCCATAAGCAGTTCGATGGCAGCTTGTCGTTGAAATTCCCGAAAGGAACGACATTGATTCGCCAGGACTACAACGTGCCACAGAACTTGAAGAATCAAATTTTCGACGGACACAAACTCTTCTTCGCGATTGCTAACCCTGAAGACGGGGTCGTCGACCGGCGAGAATATGAGACGCTTCCGGCAAACTTTGACCTGATTTTGCAAAGCTTCGGAACGCGGTTTAATGTATCGTTTCCGACTCACTTTATCAAGTCCAGCCCTGTGTTCTGGATAGATGCCGGTCTTGCGGATGATCCAGCTACGAATACGTACGATCCATTGAAGATGGGAGTAGATCCCTATCAGTTCCCAGGGGCAAAAGGATCGAACGGAACGGAGATCCCGACATACGATAACCGTCCTGACAACAGAGAACTCGTTACTTCTAAGATCGGTACGCTTGAATTAAAGTATGACCCAGATATGCGTGATACGGTTGGAACGATTATTACGGCCTTCCGTTATGATGTGAAAAACAAGTACTGGGAAAACGTTGGCGGAGTAGTGGATACGAAGAAGCATACAGTTACAGTTCCGTTCTCGCAGTTTGGCTACTACGTCGTGGGCAAGATGGTTTATTCTTATTTCGATATAACGCAGCACCCGACCGCGAAAAATTTCATGGAAGCTGTGTATGCTAAAGGGATTATGAATCCGATCGGGTTTGACCAATTCGGAGCGGATTTGATGACAACTCGCGGTGAGTTCGCGCGGATGATGGTCAAAGCCGCGAATATTCCTTTGAATTATGAGTTGAGCAAGTCCCATTTCGATGATGTGCCGTATACGATAAATCCTGATGCTCTTTGGGATTATCGTTATGTGGAGACAGCAGCTCGACAAGGGCTCATTAGAGGATCGACACCAAGGTCGTTCGAACCTAATGCTCCGTTGACCCGCGAACAGGCCGCTGTTATTATTGCAAGGACTTTGAACCTCAAGTTGGACACCGATTCAAAGAAAATCAATTCTGCTCTTCAGAAGCAGTTCAAGGATTACGCGCAGATTGATTATTATGCAAGAGCGGCAGTAGTAGCCGTAGCAAAAAAAGGTTTCATGACAGGCACGACCATAGATCCGGAGGATCCGAAGAAGGGAGCCGTATTCGAACCGAAGTCCAGCTTGGTTCGTTCCGATGCTGCGATTCTCGTAGCAAGAGTATTGGTTGACCAGAAGCGGTTGCCGAAGATCTACTAAGAGATCTTTCACGGCAGGGCACCTCTAAGCTCATGCTAAGAGGTGCTTTGCCGGTTCGTGCTTCATCTTGGTTTTATAGGAAAAGATTTGACAATGATTTAAAGCATAGGCCAAGCTATACTAGAGTAGCGATTAAGCGTACATAACGAAACGGTTGATCCGCACAACGCTGTAAAAAATGTTTGAGGTTTTTGAATTCGACCGCAACTTTTCCGAATTCCATGCGTTTAAAGATGTGGGTCGAAACAATAGGGACTCAGGAACTAAAACTCGCATCAACTCTATGAATTTGTGCTTTACGCTGGGCAAGCGTCTCATGTATAATGAAGAAAGTGGCATAATTTACCCTGCCCATTTTTTTCCTGTCTGGCACTACAATTACTAGGTTTCAAGTTTCTGCGACATGTATCTACTAAAATAGACATGCCGTCAGACATCAATTATAGACAATGCTCTTCTCAAGGAAGGGGGTGAAAACGCCAATGAGAGATTCGAGCTATAATTTTCACACACAAACACAACAGATATTTTCTCGAGGAGGAGAAAAAAAGGTTATGAAGAAAAGTTTATCTATTCTGCTTTCCTTCGCCCTGGTATTCGGCTTGTTCGCATCCATGGCATCTGCAGCCGACACTGAAATGACGGTTGCACAGAAATACCAAGCACTTGTTGATAAAGGCGTACTGAAAGGTAACCCTGACGGCGATGCTCGTCTGGACGCTAACCTGAACCGCGCTGAGTTCGCTACGATCGCTATCGCCATCTCCGGATTGGCTCCAGAGAAGCCTGCTACGGCAACTTTCTCCGACGTTAACTCCAAGCAATGGTGGTATGGCGCAATCGAAGCTGCTGCTAAAGCAGGTTTGGTTGAAGGCTACAACGGCAAATTCGATCCTAAAGCTAACGTAACAGTTGAGCAAGTGATCAAAGTTGCTGTTCAAGCCGCTGGTCTGGAAATCGACGAGAAAGCTGAGGCAGTTGAAGGTGCTTCCGCATGGGCTGGTCCTTACATCAAGGCTGCTCTGGACGCTGGTTTGATCGCTACTGGCCTGGACTACAAAGCTGACGCTACTCGCGGCCAAACGATCCTTGTTGGCTACTCGGTTTACGAAAAGCTGAACCCGACTGAGCCTGCTAAAGCATCTGTAGTTTCTGCTAAAGCTGCTGGCGTTAAGAAAGTAGAAGTTACTCTTGACAAAGCAGTTGACACGGAAAAAGCTAAGTTCACTTTGAAAAAGGGTACCGTTAACGTAACTCTGGACAAAGTAACTTGGTCTGAAGACAAGAAAGTTGCTACTCTTCCTTTGAAAGACGTTAAAGTCTCCGCAGGTGAGTACACTGTTACGTTGAGCGGTCTTGAAGAAGGCACTGTTGAAAAGGACAATGCATCTTTCACGGCTCAAAACGAGACGGTTAAATCGATCGACTTCGTTACTTCCGTAGCAGAGATTGCTTACACTGCTAAAGCAAGAATTAAAGTAGCTTCTAAAAACCAATATGACGAACTGGCTTCTTTCCCAGCTTCGTACTACACGGTCTTCACTGGCTACAATGGCTTGAATGAAAGAATTACTAAGAACGATGCGGGCGAATTGGTTATCGTGCTTGATACCAACGTTTCCGGTATCCAACAAAACTCTTCCCAAATTCCGTTGACGATTTACTTCAACGAAACTCGTGTTCAAGCTCAAAAGACTTTCAAAGTAGGTAACGCACCTTTCGTTACTAAAATGGAGCTTGGAGACGTTAAGTATGATGGAACGAAGACGAGCCTTACCAACGTGGGCGAAGTTGCTGTTGTTCCAGTAAACCTGTATGATCAATACGGCAACCCGATTACTGCTGATCAATCGAGCACTGCAATTAACTTTAATCCATTCATCACGCCACAACCTAACAAGTTGACTGCAGCTAATCCGCAGCCAAACAATAATGGTGAATATGAACTTAAAGTTTCCTTGAATGGCAAAGAAGCTAAATCGGGCTCCTACACAGTGACTTTGTATGCAGGCGGAACTTCCGCTACGCAAACGATCCAAGTAGGAAACTCGAAGTTGGCTACTAAAGTTGGCTTTGGAGAATTCTCCAAAAATGTTGCTGAAGGCGACACGGGTACGTACTACTATCCAGTAATTGCTTTTGACGTTGATGGAAATCAACTGTCGAAAGAAGATCTGGTTGACCCAGCGAACCTCAGCAGATTGAAAGTTACAGTAAGCAATGCTGCTAACGCAAGCATTGTTGCATCTGGTCCTAATAAAGGCTCGATCGCATTTACTGCAGGCAACCTTGCTTCGAAACAAGTAATCTTCATTACAGCGAGCATTGCTGAAGTGGATGCTCAAGATTACAAAAATACTTCTGTCACGATCGTCGACAAGCGTCAGCCTGAAACGATTGTAATTGATTCTGCTGCTTCTCCGAAAGCTGTGCTTGGTGCTAGCTCGGACTTCAAAATCCTTGTTAAAGACCAGTACGGCGACAAAATCAACGATATCTCTGGATATCAAGTGAATGTCAGCCTTGCAGAGATCGCTGGAACTCCTGGAATTACTGTTCAAGAAAAAGTGACTGGTGGAGTTGCATTATCCGACGGTCAAAGCAAACAGTATACAGGTGCTAACGGCTCCCAGTTTAATGAGGGCTATACGTTCAAAACAGTAGCAGGTGCTGCTGGCTTTGGTAAAGCTCAATTCAGAGCAGAGCTTATCAAATTGGCAACTAATACTACGCCACAAACTTCTGTAAAAGTTTTGACGCAAGAGATCGAGTCGCTTAACCCAGCTACAGCAGAACTGACATACTCGCTGAAGTCCATTGGAAATCTGTATGCACTGAAAGATTCCGGACTGCATCAGAATGATGTTCCAGGAGCTGTAGGTGCACCAGGTGGTGCAGTTGTTAGTAACCTTCGTAAGCAAGTTGAAGTTGCTGTGAAGGATGCTGCTGGTAACTCTGTAGCATTCCCGGGCGAAACGGTTCAACAAGTAACAGTATCCAACGGTGTTGCGGTGCTTGTTGGTTCTGACTCTGCTCCTAATGCTGCGTTGAACATTGTTAATCCATCCAAGTTCTATCTGCTTGGTAACAAAGCTGGTGAAGCGACTGTAAACGCAACTGTTTACAATGCCAAAGGCGAAGTTATCAATCTTTCGACCCAAGTTGCAGTGAAGTCCGATCTGGTTGCTGTAGATTCGATTAGCGCTGGCAACGGCGACAAAAACTACGTTACAGCAGGTAACTTCTACGCTTATGACTTGATGGATCTGAAAGTAGTCGACAACTACGGTACTGAGTACAAAACGACTAATATTTCTAGCTACTCTGATCTGATTGGTATCACTTACTCTGTTACTGGTGTTAAGGGTACGGGTACAGTATCTATTCAGAATGCCGCTACAGGACAAATTAGCATTGGCGCTGGCGTTACTGAGTTCGTGCTGACTGCAAATTCCCCTAACGGCAAAACAGCTAGCACGTTGGTTCACAACGGCAGCAACTAATTCAAAAATAAAGACTGTCGGATTTAATCCGGCAGTCTTTATTTTTTTTATTAAGAAAGCGCAACTTACTCCTCCGCTAAAGCGTTTATACTAGTAGATAAACATGAGCCAGGAGGATGGTTGCGGTGAAACGGTTCAGAAGGATAGCGACAACGCTTTTAGCAATAAGTGTCATGATGGGGGCTTCTCAAGCTACGATTCATGCACAAGATGCAACAACTAAGCCGGCTGTGAAAGTGCTAGAACCAGTAACTTTAGGAAGCGTCAAACTAAAAGAGAATATCACTGCTAAAGTAAATAATCTTATTGTATTACCTTCCAACAATAATCAGATTTTGTCGTTAACTCTTTCGATTCAAAATAACAGTAATTCTGAACTTAGTTTTTTAGATTATTGGCTTACGGTGTCAACAAAGTCAGGTTCAAAACTGAACGTACAGATGGTAAACTCCACAACAAGTAAAATCCCCGCGAAATCAACGGTAAATATTGATTTCACTGGAACGATTGGGAACTCGATCAAGCTTACTGACCTAGTAGTAAGAGTTATAAAGTGGGATTTCTCGGCACCATCTTACACAAAGGTATTAGGTCAAATTACTGTGCCGGCCAAATACAATCCATCAACTCCTTCAACAAATGGTCGAAAAGTAATTACGGATGACATTAAGGCATCATTTGTTGTTAAACAGTCGACAATAGGAGTAAGTGAAAGTTACTATCGGCCAGATATTAGATTAGCTATTAAAAACGAAGGCAATCGTACATTCACGATGCCTGAGTATCAGTTTTACATATTAACTCAAAATAATTTGATGTATCCCCTAACGGTTCAAGATCTAAAGGGAGCTACACTAGATCCTTTGGCTGAAAAAGAGTTTCAATTGACTGCTTCAATTCCTATTGCTGTAGAACAACAAAATTGGAAACTTGCAGTTGTTAATACGATAAACGAGGGCAAGGATAAGCAACCTGTGGCTCTTTTTAACTTAGTGAAATCACAAGTGGATAAGGCTGATGTTAAAGGCAAATATTATACTTTCTCCAATTCCAAAGGAACGTATAACATCAAACTTAATTCGATTAATCGTTTGCCGATCGAAGATGAGGATCTGGTGATTGCAAACCTAACAATAGCTAATAAAGGCAAGTCTACCTTACCGATGCCAGCTCTAAGTGGTAAGTATGTCTTCAATGCTTCTATCGAGAAAGCTGCATCCAGTAACAACAGTAACAAAGTCATATCGATAAAACCTGGTGAGTCAACAAATATTCAATTAATTAGTCGAGTTCCCTACACATTTGAAGTTTCCGACTTGAACTTGGTTATCCAGCAAAAAGAAACTTCAGGGACGAACGAGCAAATTACGGATTTAGTCAAATTCAGCACTAAAGGGAAATTTGATCCAATACAGAAGGTGGCCTCCGGTTCGGGATACTTGATTGAAGATATTGGGTACCGTGCAGAAGTAAAGGTTAAAAACCGAAATGTATATACAGGAGAATCTGCAGATATCCTAGTAGCGCAACTGACGGTTCAAAATCAAGAAAAACGTCAAACTATCGCTCACAAGCTAGCAGGTTATTTCGAAAAAGCGGATGGTACAGTATTCCCGGCAGTATTCGATAATGTGACAGAGAAACTTGATCCGGCTGGAAAAGCGATTGTATATGTGACGGCAACAATACCGAAAAATACAGATACAAGCGACATAAGTCTCGTTGTAGGTAAGGCAGTCACAGAGACGCCGTCCGGTGGTTCACAGGCCGCTGAACCTTCTGAACAGCTTGTCGGATATACTAACCCGCACTCCCTGAGCCTTCCTGCTGAGAAGGCGCCGCAGACAGGCCTGCAACAGATGGATTTCAGCCCTTATGAGTTTTCGATTACAAGAGTCGGGACTCAGACAAGATTTGATAAAAACGAAGTTAGCATGGATTTCGATTATAAACTATCGACAGATTTGCTCACCAAAGCAAATACAAAAGATCATAAGATTATTATCGAAATTAAGGATGATACACGTAACTATGCATTCTCGCGTGAATTATCCCTTCCTAGCGCAAATGCTGCAGCTGGGGAAGAAAATACAACGCTTCGCATTGGAGAACACAAACTTGCATTGCCGGCGTGGAATAACGATCAGTTCGTATTCTTAATCGATGTGTTAAAGGATTTCCATCTTAATGTTTATTACCAAGTTAAGCCAGGGTATAAAACACTTATTGCAACTCAAAAGTTACCTTGGTATGTGGATAAGAAGCTGGAATAGATTGCAAAAAAGGGCTGAGCAGGTTAACTGCTCGGCTCTTTCGACATAAATAGTGGAATCTCAATAATAATTGACTTCCTTCTGATCTAAATATGGTAAAATAGGAGTAATCAATTTAATAAAATTGGGGAAATATGGGGATGCGATTGCAAAAGTTACTTAATTATAATGCTCGACCTATTTCAACAATTCAAGTGGGGGTCACGACAGAGCGGAGACATAAAGTAAATAGAGTGTCATCACTGTTGCAAAGATATATTTTGTTGGCCAAATATCTCAGTTTTATCATAACGTTTTTAATACTTATGGCGATCAGGGTAGTTCCTGATTATGAAGGGATTAGTCGGTTCAATCTAAAAGATTGGGCGCAGATGTCGGTGTTTACGGATTACTTATGGTTTCTGACCATAACAATGATTCTGCATGTCTTTATGTATATTCAAAACAAGCTCCATAACGGAGATGTGCAGAGTACTTTTTCAAAAGAACTACTATATGAATCCAAATTATGCTTTGTGTCTTTTATGATCGCATTAGGCATTACATTTCTGCTAAAGACCACATTTCTTTATTCCAGACTGACATTGGTGCTGTTCATATTTGCAATGATTGTAGAATCATCAATATGGATATGGGTACATCGAGCGATTTTGAAGTATTTTTATCAAAAAGGAATAATCCAAAAAAATGTGATCATTGTTGGTGCAGGAAAAGTAGGTTTAACTCTAAGTGAAAGTATAAGTAAGATTAGTGGTGGGGAATCAAACTTTATTGGTTATTTGGATGACTATAAAGCTGGAGATCAAATATTAGGCAAAACTTCAGAATTAGAAAAGGTTCTTCAACAGTATGAAATAGATGTTGTTTATATTACGATCCCATCGGAAAAAAATACGGTTGAATCCTTACTTCGCAAAGTATACAAATACAATGTCGATATTCGCATTATTCCAGAAATGTTTGATCATTTGTCGAGTGTATTTTCTGTAAGAAGTGACATAGAATATCCATGCTTACAAATCGTGAAAACTCCGTTGCGGGGTCTTAACATTGTACTGAAGAGGTTCGCGGATATCTGTGGTAGTCTGAGCCTGCTTTTGATGTTATCCCCTATATTTATAATAGTAGCTGCGCTAATAAAAGTCGAATCAAAAGGTCCAGTTTTTTTTAGGCAGCAAAGAATAGGGAAAAATGGGATGCCTTTTATGATGTTGAAGTTTCGTTCAATGAGGCATGATGCAGAATTAATTAAAGCTACCCTACTTGACCAAAATGAGATGTCCGGGCCAGTGTTTAAGCTGCGTAGTGATCCCAGAATTACCGGTGTAGGCAGATTCATAAGAAAGTACTCTATCGATGAACTGCCGCAGCTCTGGAACGTATTAAAGGGTCAAATGAGCCTTATCGGTCCTAGACCACCTTTGCCGGAAGAGGTGGCGAAATATTCAGATTATCACTGGCGCAGAATGGACGTACTTCCTGGAATGACAGGATTGTGGCAAGTCAGTGGACGAAGCGATTTGAATTTCGAGGAATGGATCAATTTGGATATCTATTATATTGAGCATTGGAGCATTATGTTGGAAATGAAAATTTTGTTCAAGACAATTCCAGTAGTGATTAAGGGCGCAGGCGCATATTGACGAGGAGTGTCACTGTTGAAAAAGCAAGATTCGGTTAGCGCAATGGAATGGTTTGCTTGGGTTTGGATAGGTCTGCTGTTATTGCTTGCAATTAGCACAAATGCAATATTTCAAGGGATAAGCTTGCATAGTGCTAATTTGGCTTTGGTATATGAGAACCCAATAAATTATACCATACTAATTTCGGCAATCGCATTAATTTGGAGTTCTGTTCACTTGTACCACAAAAGGTTTCAGTTTGAGCGCCGAATGATTTATGCTATCATAGCTTCGCTTTTCTGTCTTGTATACTTAATAAGCAGTTTTAATGGCGAGTCAACTTATCTATCCAGGTACGGTGTGTTTGTCAGTTTTGCAATATTCGTATTTTTCGCTGCAGGTACTTTTCTCATTCAATATGACCGGATAATTAATTACTTACCAAAAATTTATTTGGTTTTCGGATATTGTATCGTTGTTTATGGCTTACTTAACTTGATGGGGAATGTCTTCCTTCTAGATTCCCTAACGTATAATGATGGCGTACGAATTTCTTCGATATTTCAGTATGCAAATGCATATGCTGTGCTCTTGTTAACTTTGTGGGTAACTAATTTAATTGAGTTAAACCGAACTTCGAAATTATGGACTCGTCTTTTACATGGATTTATGCTAATTCCGGTGTGCGTTTCGTTCCTGCTGACTTTGTCCCGCGGCGCAATCATTGCATTACCCATTATTGCAATTGTAATCCTGATGATGTTCAAGTTAAAGCAGCAGGTCATGATTATCATCTACTCGGCCATAGCCTTAGGTTTGTCGCTATCCATATATTCGCGTCTAGAAGATACGGGGACAAAAGTCTTTGAAAAAATTCAGCAGGCGAGAGCTCAACAAGTGCCAATTGACACGGTATCGATATTCTCTTCTCAATCTATTGTTACTTGGGGGTTACTTGTTGGGATCTCTTTACTAATGGCACTAGTGCTATATATGATCGTCAAATTTGTTGAACCAAGAGTTTCAAATAAGTTAGATAAAATTACGACCGCATGGGGCAATCTCATTGTTCCTATTGGATTCACCGTTTTGTTGGTGCTAGCTGTATTTGCACTTACAAATAAATCAATCATGCAACTGCTACCCGATGTAATGAGCTCAAGATTAGGGGATATCAGTTTTGAAACGCATTCGGTGTACGAACGCTTAACGATGTATAAAGATGCAATCGAGATCTGGAGAGAAAGCCCCATTATCGGTGGAGGAGCTGGTGTGTGGGATGCATTATATGAACAGAAACAATCCTATGCATATACAAGTGCGCAAACCCATGGTTATTTTGCCCAGTTGTTAATTGAAATTGGATCGGTTGGAATTGTCGTTTATATTGGATTAATTGCGGCTATTATTATTGCATTTGTCAAGTACTATCGAAAAGCCAACGAACTCGATCGTGATAAAACAATTTTTTTCTTCATTGTGCCCGTAACGATTTTGATCCATTCTTCGATTGATTTCGAGATGAGTTACATGTTCTATTTGATTTTGGTATTCCTGTGTCTAGGAGTATTAGCGGGAACACAAAAACATCCGATTCAGAGAAACCTGGGACCGAAAACGATGGGGAGAATCAAGTGGGCGGCATTTGTCATCATTACTACATTAGTACTAGTTGTCGTCATTCCGACAAGCAGACAGCTCTATGCAGTAGAGAAATATAAGGAATCGGAAGTACAACTCGCTAACAATGTTGTATTCAATACAATTGAACAGACGCTTGAAGCAGGGCTGTCCAACTCTTCAAAACATCCAAGCCTGTTATTCCAACTATCTTTGTTGAATTATCAGGTATATGAACAAACGAAAGAGACAAAGTATCTCGAAAATTCAAATGCGTATATGACAAAATTGAAAAAGCTTGAACCAAATTATAGGCAAAGCGTGGAGTTGGAATATCTCATCACAATGAACCTTGGGAAGCGGGATGAAGCGATTGCTATTCTACTGGGAGGCGTGAAGAGATACCCGTTCGAACAATCGCTATATGATCTAACCGCGACGGAACTAATGAACCACTGGGAAGTTACAAGAACCTTGGGTGTGGCACAAAGCGAAGTCGTTGCTAAGCAGATTACTAGTTTATATCAAGAGATGCAATCCAGAGAGCAAGTGATGTTGGATTTGCCTAAATATGTTGTTCCCTCAAAAACTCTCGAAGTCACTAACACGGTTCGTCTTGCTGCGGCAAAAGTAATTTACAGTGATCAAGAATATGCGCAAGTCAGCGAAATCTTATCCAAAGGGATCACTGATGATTTGAGCAGTGATCTAAATCGACAAGTAGTCCGGTATTATTTGGCGGCACTTCAGCAACAGGGGAAGAACGACGAAGAGCTCAATCAGAAGTTGACTCAAGGAAATACAGAAGAGCAGCAGGCGCTAAAGGATTTGCTAACCAGCGAATAAGAATTTGAGGGAGGTGGGTTATCATACGTATATCAGTCATCATACCAACCCTTAATGCAGCTTCGCATATTGAAAAACTAATCTCAAGCTTACAGAATCAATCTAAATCGCCTTTTGAGATTATTGTTGTCGATTCTTCTTCTGATGATCGGACGGTTGAAATTGCGAAGTCAATGAAAGCTCTAACGTTAACTGTATCAAGGGAATCTTTTGATCATGGTGGGACAAGGAACTTAGCAGCAGCACAAGCGACGGGTGATGTGCTTTTGTTTGTGACTCAGGATGCGTTACCGTCCAATGAATTTTTTATTGAAAATCTGATTGAGCCTCTCAAGGACGATAATGTAGCAGCTGCTTATGGACGGCAAATGTCTTTGCCGAAAACGAATCTATTAGAGAGAATCAGTAAGGAGTTTAATTATCCATCAGTCTCCTATCATAAGTCTAAAGAAGATCTAGGCCGTTATGGCATAAAAACTTTCTTTTTTTCAAATGTATGTTCTGCTATAAAGACATCTACTTTTTATAAAGTGGGCAAATTTCCAGAACCGATCATAGTGAGCGAGGACATGATGCTAGCCGCGAAATGTATATTGGCCAATTACAAAGTGGCATATGCAGCTGACGCACAGGTGGATCATTCCCATAACTACACTTTGCAACAAACCTTCAAGAGATACTTTGATATTGGCGGGGCTCTTGGTATGAATCGTTGGGTGCTGGATTATACATCCGCAGAGGGTCAGGGAGGTAAGTTGCTTAAAGCACAAATTCGTCAGCTCAAACGACGTCAAAATTGGCGTTGGATCCCGTTGTGGATTGGGGAGTCCATGGTCAAATACGCTGGGTATAGATTAGGATTGCTTTATCATACGCTGCCAAGAAAAATGCGTAGAGGGATGAGTATGCATCCAAGATTCTGGGATCGAAGAGAAAATACAAACTCAATAATGAGGTGAGTTACTCTTGAATAATCGTACACTGAAATTTATGTCGATTATCATGCTGGTTATCACAGTTGGAGCAATTGGCTGGTTTCAATCAGTGAAGGCAGATGGCGCTTCAACTCCTGGGAACATTGATGATCCAATCGTAACAAAGAGCTATGTGGATCAAGCTGTAGCTAAGTTAGTTAAAGCAGAACTAGACAAGATAGCCGGCGGAAAAGAAAATGGTTCAGCAGTACTTGAAGTTGTAACTCTTCCATGGGGAAGCAAGCTCATTGTGGAAGACGGAGCCGAAATCATTGTCCGTTCCGGGAAGGCGATTGCTTACAGTTCAGATAAGAATGGATTATCAGACCTTACAGACGGCCTTGACATCGCTCCTGGTAAGTCGGTTGCCAACAATCATCTTATTCTAGCTCCTAGGGGCGGTAGGGGCGTTGAGTCGGATCCTAAGCAGTCTAAGGGGCTTATTGTGTTAGTTCGGGGAGCGTACCAGTTGCAGCAATAGGGAAGCACCATTATCCATAGCCAATGTCTGACAACGCCAGACATTGGTTTTTGATTTGAGCAACGAACTAAACCGAGCTATGGTATAATGAAGAAGATAATGTCGAAATATATCTGTTGTTTTGAGGAGTAGCAAACACGTGTTGACAAAACTTTTTTCCAATAGACACTTATTAATAGAATTAACTAAACGAGATCTTTTGAGCAGATATAAAGGGTCTATTTTAGGACTGTTTTGGTCCATCATCACGCCACTATTAATGCTCGCGGTTTACACTTTTGTCTTTAGTGTAGTTTTCAATGCGAAATGGAACACTTCTGATGCTTCGCATATGAGTTTTGGTATAACTATGTTTGCGGGAATGATTATCTTCAATCTATTTTCCGAAGTGTTGATCAAATCAACAACGATTATCGTAACTAACCCGAATTATGTGAAGAAAGTCGTATTTCCGATCGAAGTATTTCCAGTAGTATTATTTCTATCTGCGCTAGTCCATGCTGGAATAAGTCTAGTCGTTCTAATTGTATTTCAATTTAGCTATACCCATAGCATCCCATGGACAGTATTACTTTTTCCGTTAGTACTAATTCCTACAAGTCTTCTTGCAATTGGGGTAGGTTGGATATTTGCGTCTTTAGGTGTTTTTATTAGGGATTTAAGTTATATGATAAATATTATTGTTCAAGTACTTATGTTTATGTCTCCCATTTTCTATCCGGTTGACATTGTTCCAGAAAGCTTTAGATCATGGTTACTATTAAATCCCTTAACACAACTAATCACGATAACTCGTGAAGTTCTATTATGGGGGCAAATCCCTAACTGGACTGACTGGTTGTTAATAACTGGATTCTCGCTAATTATTTTTGTTTTAGGTCACTTGATTTTCCGGAAATGTAAAGGAGCATTTGCTGATGTCCTCTGAATGGTCGATAACAGTTGAAAATGTCGAGAAAGTCTATACCGCATATCAAAAGCCCCTCGATAGATTGATCGACTTGGCAACGAATAAATATGATCGGGGACGTCAAATATACGCACTTGATTCGATATCGATGAAAATACCAAAAGGGAAAACGGTAGGGCTTATTGGTCAAAACGGTTCGGGAAAAAGTACTTTACTTCAAATTATAGCAGGCACCTTAAACCCAACTCGCGGGAAAGTGGAAGTCAGCGGGAAGATTGCGGCTTTGTTAGAATTAGGATCAGGTTTCAATCCAGAGTTTACAGGTAAAGAGAATGTATACATGAATGGCACGATTATGGGGTTATCTAAATCAGAAATAACAGCTCGAATGGATTCTATTATTGAATTTGCCGATATCGGTACATTTATCGATCAGCCCGTAAAAACCTATAGTAGCGGTATGTTCCTTAGACTCGCTTTTGCAACGGCGGTTCATACGGATCCGGATATTCTGATTGTCGATGAAGCACTAGCGGTTGGGGACGCGAGATTTCAAAACAAGTGCTTTCGCAAAATCAAGGAATTTCAAGAGCAAGGCAAGACTATCCTCTTTGTCTCGCATACGACGGAGCTGCTGGTAAGGCATTGCGATTACGCTTATCTGCTGGATAAGGGGAAATTGAAGTTCGAGGGCAGTCCTAAAGACGTTGTCAATGAATACTATGATATTCTGTTTGGTCACACCTCTAAAAAGGTTGAGAAAGAAAAAGAAGGCAGTCGTCAGGATAATGAAAAGAAGAATAAGTCGAATCTTTTCGTAAGTAATCCCTCAACTCATGATGTGTGTGCAGAAAAGTTAAACTATAATGCACAGGAATATCGTTGGGGCAACCGCGATGCGGAAATTATAGACTATGAAGTAGAATCAGACGAAAGATACGACCAAATTGAGTATAATTCGAGTTATCCTATGAGTGTGAAGATGAAGGTGAAATTTAATAAAACGATTTTAAGACCCGTATATGGTCTGACCATTAAAACTACAGATGGAGTAATCGTGTATGGAAGCAATTCAAGAGATCAGTCTCAACCGTTTATCATAAAAGAAGCAGGCGAACTGGCTTTTGTCCAATTTATGTTTACTCCTAACTTAGTGCAGGGGGATTATTTTATTTCATTAGGAGTTGCCGAAGATGTTCCCGGTGAGGAACCAGTACCGCTGGATCGTAGATATGATTTAATACACCTAAGATTTTCTCATAACACGCTTGGATTCGGAATCGTTGATTTAGATATGAAGGTAACGGAAATGGGGTGAGTAGGTGCAAAGTTATATTTATAACAAGGAGCTAAACCTTTGGTCACGCAATGAGTTGAGCGATTTTCAATACTCGGATGGTACTTTCGAAGAAGAGTATCTATACGAAGCCATCAAGGGTGCTGCGGATAAATCGATTTATTCAGAAGAACTAATGGATAAAATAATCGACTGGCCTTCGAGGTATCATTTATCGCCAACGCGCCACAATTTATTACGACCGCTAAAAATCGGAATACACCATAGTGTTTTAGAAATTGGTTGCGGCTGCGGTGCGATAACTCGATACTTAGGGGAAAGCGGCGCATCGGTTGTTTCCGTCGAAGGCAGCTTTCGTAGGGCTATGATAGCGGCGGAACGGGTTAAAGAACTAAATAATGTGCAAGTTGTTTGCGATAATTTCGAGAATTTTCAATACGACCAGAAGTTTGACATAGTTACACTGATCGGCGTTTTAGAGTATGCCCCAACCTATATACATTCCAATGATCCAATTCAATTTCTTCTAACACAAGCGCGAAGATTTTTGAAAACCAATGGTTTACTCCTAATCGCCATAGAAAATCAATTAGGCTTAAAGTACTTTAATGGGGCTTCGGAAGATCATACGGGAAATATCTTTGATGGCATTAACGATTTTTATAATTCCCATGGTGTTGTTACATTCGGAAAGAGAGAGCTGGAGAGGCAAATTCAAAGTGCGGGTTTGTCGGAAATAAATTTCCTATATCCCTTTCCCGATTATAAACTCCCTTCAATTATGGTAAGTGAGAAGGCATTTCAGAATTCTTCTTTTCGCATCGATCAAATCATTGGGGTTTACCCGTCTGAAGACTATTCCGGACAACATAACCGTTTATTTCATGAGAGTAGAGGCTGGGAGGTACTAGGAAGGAATGCGCTGATTCAGGATTTGTCCAATTCTTTTTTGGCAATTGTATCTAGCAGCTCGCTTGATCATTTATTGGGTGAAAACTGGCTTGCGAGCTCATTCTCAACTTCAAGAAGAAAAGAGTTTGCTACCGAAACAGCCTTTTCCTCCATCAAAGATGGCGTAATCAGCGTAACCAAGAGTAAATTATTTGATATTGGTGACTCTAATCCTAGCATAACTCATATTCTGGGGGAATCCGAATATATAAATGGACAGCTTTATTTACATCGACTGCCTGAAGCATTGAAATCTCGCGCAGACATATCAAAAGTGGCCGATCTGCTAGAGCCGTGGATCGCGTTTTTGCGAAAATTCACCATTAATGAAGTATTGCCTCCAGAGTACATTGATTGTACTCCAATGAATCTCATGCGTACGGATGATGGTAAACTGCATTACTTTGATGCCGAATGGTCGATAGGGCAAGAGGTTACGATTCAATATGTTTATTTCCGAGGAATGTTGAATCTCATTTCTTCCCTTACGCCAAGCGATCAAGCTCTATTATTGAATGGACGCCCTACTGTTGAATTTATTGTCGCTGTTGGCACCAAACTCGGAATTCAAATAGATTCATCGAACGCTAAAGAATTGCTGAAGCAAGAAGTATATCTACACGACTCCATCTATCCTAATCCTAATCCCAATTATTTAGAGATAATGGAGTACTGGTTAAATAGCCCGAAAACAATACGGTATTCAACTGCGAGTATAATTGACGCTCGGAAAAGTTGGAGACACGAAGAAGTCGAGCCTCCTAAAGTAAAAATATATTGGAGCAGTGAGTCTGAATTTACTGAGACATGCTCACAGACTTTGCCCTACTCTTGGAACGAGCATTGTTTATTATCTGCTAAAATCAACGTAAACGATATTAAGAAATTGAGGATTGATCCCTTAACTCATATTGGTTCTGGCATCGTTTCCGGTATTCTAATTAAGGACGGAAACGGTAATATTATTTGGGACATAATGAATTCAGAGGAATATTTAAGAAACAATAATGGTATCGTTGCTACAAAGAGGGACAATGATATCATTTTTATTGCGGGCAATGTTTCTTCTAATTGGACTATTTCCTTCGAAAATATGGAGATGCCGAAAAGTAGAGAGATTCATGTTGAAATAAGGATTTATGCTAGCTCCACGGTTCAAACAAGTTTATTTCAATGGATGTACGAAGAAGTATACAGAAGGAACCAACTGCAATTTTCTTTAACGGAATTAAATCGTGAACTAATAATGCAGCGCGATTTAAATGAATCATTAAGAGAAGAAAACGAATCGTTTAGGAATATAACCCTAACCCAGGCAATTGAACATCAAAATTTGCAGCGTACAATTGATGTGCTAACCAACCAAATAGAGGAAATGAAGAATTCTCAATCTTGGAGGTTGACGAAAGGTTTACGTTTTGGAGGACTGATCTTACGCAAGGTAAAACAGAAGCTTAAAAAAAGAGCGAAGATCGTACTGCAAACCTACCGTTTGTTCCGGGAGAATCGTCGCAAGAGACAGGATGTCATCTCCAATCTCAAACACCTGCAATGTACATTGGTTATTTCACATACGGACTATTTAATATCAATGGGTGGAACAGAGAAAAGTATTTATGAACATATGAAGGATAGGCAGAACCGTGGAGAAGGAACTCTTGTCATTTATCCAATGCAGCATCATTCTTTAGGCGATAAGGCCCCTGCGATAAAGTATGGAGTTTATATTAACGAATCCAAGCAAGGATATTACAGCCTTGAAGAATTACTGTCTATTCTAAAATCATCAAAATCGCAGATTAAAGAGATGCATATTCATCATCTTTTGTTCTGGCAGTACCGTGATTACAAGCGCATTCATCAAAGTATTAGTGAAGCGAATATACCTATATCTTATTTTGCACACGACTTTTTTGCGTGCTGTTCAAGCTATCATATGATTCAAGAAAACGAAACAGGCTCTCGCACTTGTATAAACCAAATGGAGAATTTATCAGTTGAGTCTGTGTGTTCAAATTGCATTCATGGGAAAACGGTGGATGAGTGGAGACGAATGCTCGCGTCAATCTTATCGAGCAGTGTTTCGATAGTCGTCCCTTCAGAATTTGTCAAGAGAACATTTCAAATCATCTATCCTGACTTCTTAAATAAGATCAAAGTCCGGCCTCACCTTAAGTTAATTGAGAATGGTTGCATTAGTGGAGAGCGAGCTAGTACACGTAAAATCAGAATCGCTTATCTCGGATATAAGATGGATAATAAAGGGTGGGCAACGTGGGAAAAGCTCTTTAATCACCCGGAATTGGCTGTTCAATACGAATTGTACCATATTGGCTCTCAAGAAAAATACGCAGATCAAGTTAAGAACTGCAGTTACTCTTTTATTGAACAAGGGATTATGGCGGCAGTTGAAGTCTTGAAGGAACATGAGATTGATATTGTAATCCTATGGTCGATTGTTCCGGAAAGCTATTCTTATACCCTGCAAGAAGCAATTGCAGCGGGAGCTTATATATTGACCTCAACAAAAAGCGGGAACGTAGCAAGCGTAGTTCAACAAAGAGGTGAAAATTGTGGTGCGGTTCTGAAATCCGATAACGAACTTATCGAACTGTTAAAGGATGAAAAACGCGTCCGAATGTTGACAAGCTTCAAAAGAAAGCAATATTCATTGGAATTTAACACTGAGGAGTGACACATAGAATGATCGTAACGACATCTATATGTGCAAATTATTTGCCGAAAGCCATGGTTTTAGCGAAGTCAATAAAGGAAGTGTCTCCTGCTACTAGATTCGTAGTTTGTCTTGTAGAAAGAGAAGTCCATGCGGCTGCAAAAGAATGCACTTATTTTGACGAAGTTATTCTTGCGAAAGATCTTGGCTTTGAGAATTTTGATCGATTTATTTTCAAGCACTCTATTGTAGAAGCTTCAACAGCAGTAAAAGGGCAACTATTCATTCACTTAATGGAGCGATTTAAAGAAGAAAATAAATTCGTGTATTTGGATCCAGATATTCAAGTTCTAAGTCCATTGCAGGAACTAGAAGAAGCGCTTAATATGCATGGAATTGTATTAACGCCGCACTTGTGTCATCCGGAAGACATAATGGATGCGGTTATGGATAATGAACTTTCTGCCTTGAAGCACGGGGTGTTTAATCTTGGTTTTTTAGCGCTTAGCCGTAATCCAGGCGGAGCCGAGTTTGCAAGTTGGTGGGCATCCAGATTGGCCATGTTCTGCTATGACGATATTCCTAGAGGGATTTTCACAGATCAGAAATGGGTCGATCTGGCACCGGCTTTCTTTGACGTCTTCATCTTAAAACATCCTGGATACAACGTCGCGCCATGGAATTTATCAAAGCGTAAGATGAAGCAGGATCCTAACAAACAGTATTCGGTCAATGAAGAGCCGTTGCGTTTTTTCCACTTTTCTGGATTCGACTCCGGAGCAAATGAAGGTATGATTAACAAGTATGTTCCGGATCGGAATAATGCAGTATATAAGCTTCGCGACGACTATGTAGCGGAGATGAAACGGATGGGGCAAGATAAGCTAGGAGATACTCTGTGGAGTTATTCTACATTTACGAGCGGCGAACCGGTAGCGCTTGAAAGCCGAATCAAATTTCGGGATATTCCCGAAATGCCTTATCGATATCCGGAACCATTTGGTCTATCTAATGAGGTATTCGGGGCCACCCAAGTTCATCGTCCCAATAATGGGAAGATACTGCTGAAGAAAATAGTAAGAAGGCTAAAACGAGGATTTTAACGGTCTGAGGGCTGGGGTGTGAAATAAATGGAATGGATAAATAAGGCGAATAAAAAGTACATAATTTTAGTCGCAGTTTTTATAATCCTATTAAGCGTATTTTTTCTACGCAATAAATATTATTTACCAGCAGAGTTGGTTGTTGAAACTAAAGCTAGTAATACGACAGAAGCTACGCTGTATTGGGATACAGGCGCAGGGTTCAACAAGCGAGAGAGTATGAGTTTCATCCCAACGGCCGTAGGCGAATTTAAGGACGAGGTACATACCGTTGAAATTACAAGATTAAGCGAGTTTAATCCTAGTTCCGACGGCAGCGAAGTCTGGATTGAGAACATCATCACAAATAATGATGAAAATTATGATTTAAGTCTGTTAACGGAGCCTGATAAAGCCTTTATTAACGAGAATAATAAACTAGCGTTGCAAACAGCCAGCACAACAATCGCATTCAATAAGAAGTTTAGAAATCTGGATATTGTCTTCTATTCGCATCGTTGGGCTGGAAAAGTTCAAGTTAAGATAGATGGAGTCCAGCAATTAATCGATCTTTATTCTCCGGATACCCAAGCGAAGAAGGTCGCTTTCAATGCCGGAGCATTGCCAAATAGCGTTGAACAAAAATTTCAACTGCCTCAAGTGAAGATCGAAGCACTGAAGATAACTTATCCCGATAACTCGGTGACTATCCAAAGCATTTCCGTTCATTCGGCTGACGGTAAATATCCGATTGAAGAACCTACGGAATCAGATATTCATTCTGTGGTTTTCAGCCATCTGGAACTAAATACTTCTAAATTCAGTTTGCTGCTGTTCATTGTTCAACTGCTATTAGCATTCATCATCACCTATGTTATTAATCTGATCTGGACATATCTATCTAGAAATAGACAAGGAAGTTGGAGAGAACAATTCGCCGTAATTTTCTTGAAAGAACAACGGTTGTTCTTTTGGATCACCTTTATATGTTCGATTGCTCTCTTTTCTTTGTGGCTAGTGGGGCAATGGCCGGGAGTTATGACAGTGGATAGCTACCACTTTACTTGGAGAGAGATAAAAACTTTAGAGTTCTTAGATGTAACACCATGGGTTTATAATATCTATGTACTCATGTTGACTCAAATTTATGATTCTCCTGTGATTGTACCTTTGTTTCAGATCTTTGCAACATCTCTATTATCATCTCTATTTTTTTGGTATTGCTATAGGAACGGATCGAGGAAGTGGATAGTGGGGCTATGCTGCTTTCTCTTTGTAACGTCTATACCCGTAGGAATATATAACATCACTTTGTGGAAAGACATACCATTCAATACAATAATGTTATTTTGGGGCTTTGTAGTATTTTATCTATATTATTCGAAGAAATATCAAGGAAAGTCGATTTCCTTGACTATTGATAAGATCATATTGCTCTCCGTATCTCTGATTCTTTTGTGCAAATTACGGCATAACGGCATTATATTTGTTGTAGGCATACCACTGATTATAGTGCTTTTTAGACTATTAACTAAGAAGAACATTTATCAATTCGTTGCAGCGACAATTTCGTTTTTTATCATCTATTCCGTTGTAACCCCTATCGTCTCGAATGTCGATTCGGCTCAGGTTAGCAGCTTTTTCTCGAAGACGTATAGAGTTGGTCCGTTGGCAGCGATTGTTACTTCTCCAGACTATTACAGTCCTTCACCTGTAGAAGACAAGCAGCTAATCGATAAATGGATGTCCCAAGAAGAACTTGATCGCTATTATACTCCGGTCTCTCAAGCAGATACTGCTGGTTACATGGTGTCGAAATGGCAAGCGCTTAGTCTAGAAGATGCAAAGAAGTTGGATGATTTATTTTACAAGAGCAGTATCCAAAATCTTCACTTGTATTTCTCAGATCGTATAGCGATGTTTATGGGAACGATGGGTTTTTCCAGCGGTGTATTTACCATTACAAATGAACTTAACAATGCGGAATTCGATAGAAGTTTCTGGAGACCAATTGAAGCTTATCAGTATACTCGTGAAACTAAGAGCGAAACATTAAAGAACCTAACCGATAAACTTAGCAGCAAACACGGTATATTTGTTAAAGGTGTTCCACTGTCGGCACTAATTTTCAATACGTTACCGGCTCTTCTCGTTCTATTAGCAGCTCTACTACTATATAAATGGGTTCCTGTAACTGCCTTATATTCTTTCTTGTTTTTATTCAATTTGCCGTTTCTATTCATAGCATTATCAACGGCTGAATGGAGATATTTATACTTCTTACTGCTTTCTGCATTTTTTGTTTTGCCATTGGTATCGTTAGAGCGTAGAACTGTGAAGTCTCTACGAATAAATAAACTCGTTATGGATGATAAACAATGAATTTTCATGAGTCCTTTAGGTTTGTAATAGTGGGTATATTAAATACGATTGTAGGGTTTTCAGTATATTTTCTATGCATATATTTTCTGGGACTACACTATACCGTATCATTAGTTATTTCCCATATTATTGGTGTTTGTCATAGTTATATTTGGAATAATAGGTGGACGTTCAAAGTAGGTGAAGTAAAGACCGGAACGATATTAAGGTTTATAACCGTCTATGGCATAACCTTTGTTGTGAACCTTTGTCTTTTGAGTGTATTGGTATACTATATTAACCAGATCATTGCCCAAGCGATAGCGTTAATGATTACAACAGTTGTTAGTTATGTGGGACATAAATTTTGGAGTTTCAGAAAAAATAGAACGGAGTCAGATGTGGATGTATAATATCGGGAATGTTGTTGGGATTGAAAATGTTGAGGGATATCTAGGCCTTATTGTTGATAACATTGAGGGTAGCTATATTGTAGCCGAATTATCAAACGGTTCTCACCCGAATGACCAACTCATACTTGTTAGGCTTGATCAGGATGACAGCCCCATGTTTTGTGATTGGAAGAAGAGAAAAACAATACCTTCAAGCCAGCTTATTCTCAAAGGTAACCTAAACCAAACAGATTTAGAGAAGGTGTTAAGAAAAGATATACTAACAAAAGTAGAAGGGTTCTATCATCTGTTTCATGAAAAGAAAAAAAAATTCAACGAGGAAACGGATTCCATATCTTACGGCGGCCGCGTATATGACGAACGCGAGATGAAGAGTCTCGTGGATTCGTCTCTTGACTTTTGGTTGACAGCAGGCCGATTCAGTAAGCAATTCGAAAAGGAATTTGCTGATTTCATTGGGGTACGGTATGCATTATTAACCAATTCAGGTTCTTCAGCGAACCTCCTGGCTTTCTCGGCACTAACGTCTCCAAAGCTAGAAGAGCGCAGAATTAAACCAGGAGATGAAGTTATAACCGTAGCAGCAGGTTTTCCGACGACGGTGACCCCTATCGTTCAGAATGGTGCTATCCCGGTATTTTTAGACGTAGATTTAGGTACCTATAACATTTTGGCTGATCAAATTGAGGGTGCAATCACAGAAAAAACCAAAGCGATTATGATTGCGCATACCATGGGCAATCCATTTCAATTAGATAAAGTCTTAGAAATTGCCAATAAATACAATATTTGGGTTGTGGAAGATAATTGTGATGCTCTAGGTTCTCGCTACAACGGTAAGTTAACGGGCACATTCGGTCATATTGCGACATCAAGCTTTTACCCTCCTCACCATATGACAATGGGGGAGGGCGGGGCCGTATATACGAATGATGCAAAATTGAAAATGATCATTGAGTCTTTCCGGGACTGGGGAAGGGATTGCTGGTGTCCTTCCGGTTGCGACGATACGTGTAAGAAGAGGTTCGGATGGCAACTTGGCTCATTGCCTGAGGGATATGATCACAAATATACGTATTCCCACATCGGTTACAATCTTCGAGTAACGGACATGCAAGCTGCCGTTGGTGTTGAACAACTTAAGAAAGTTTCTGGCTTTGCGGAAGCGAGAAAGAGAAACTTTAATCGACTTCTTGCAGGATTATCCGATTTAGGCGAGTATTTCATTCTTCCTAAAGCGACTGAGAATTCCGATCCGAGTTGGTTTGGTTTTATTCTTACTGTTAAAGATAATACTCATTTCACTAAAAATGAAATTGTTAAGCATCTAGAGAACAACAGAGTTCAAACAAGAATGCTATTTGCAGGAAATCTGACAAGACAACCTTCCTTTATTGGGGTTAATTATCGTGTTCATGGAGAATTGAAAAATACGGACAAGATTCTTAATGATACCTTTTTGGTTGGCGTATACCCAGGTTTAACAGATGAGAAGATTGATTATGTGGTAAGAAAAATTCGTGATTTCGTTTTGAAATAACTTTGAATCTAAGACTCTCGGGAGGTTACGACATGAAAGTAGTAATTATGGCTGGAGGTTATGGAACACGAATAAGCGAAGAATCGCATCTCCGACCAAAGCCTATGATTGAAATTGGCGGCAGACCGATTCTTTGGCATATTATGAAGATCTATTCATCTTTTGGTTTTAACGATTTTATTATTTGTTTGGGGTATAAAGGCTATTATATTAAAGAATATTTCGCGCATTATTACCTGCATGAATCAGATGTTACTTTTGACTTCCGGAATGATAATCAGTTTGTTACACATGAACATACGGCAGAGCCATGGAAAGTTACTCTAGTTAACACTGGCCTGGATACTATGACAGGCGGTCGATTGAACAGGGTGCGAAAATACTTGGGTGACGAACCTTTTATGTTAACTTACGGTGACGGGGTTGGAGATGTTGACTTAGCTAAATTATTAGAGTTTCATCGCAAGCACGGTAAGGCAGCTACAGTCACATCGGTACAACCAAGCGGTAGATTTGGAGCTTTAGATCTAGGGTTGAACGGACAAGTCAAGGGATTTCAAGAGAAGCCTAAAGGGGACGGGTCATGGATCAATGCCGGCTTCTTCGTGTTTGGACCGGAAGTTTTCGAATATCTCAAAGATGATTCAACAATCTTAGAGAGAGAGCCTTTAGAGGGACTAGCTGTTAATCGGGAATTAATGGCCTACAAGCATGAAGGGTTCTGGCAACCCATGGATACTCTTAGAGATAAGAACTACCTGGAAGAGTTGTGGAAAGATGGAGAAGCTCCATGGAGGTTATGGGAATGATTGACCAACAATTCTGGAAGGGTAAGAAAGTCCTGATTACCGGGAATACCGGGTTCAAAGGTTCCTGGTTGTCTATGTGGTTAACACAACTTGGGGCACAAGTGACTGGATATTCTTTAAAGCCTCCAACTTCGCCATCCCTTTTCGAATTAGCTAATCTACATAGCTTGTATAAAACGCATTTTGCCGATATTAGAGATCGGGAGACATTAAGATTAGTAGTGCAGCAGGCTAAGCCTGAGATAGTTTTTCATATGGCAGCACAGCCACTCGTGAGAGCATCGTATAAAAATCCCGTAGAAACTTATGAGACGAATGTGATGGGGACTGTCTATTTACTCGAAGCGTTGAGAGAAAATAATGCAACAACCAAAGCATTAATTAATATAACCACGGATAAATGCTATCAAAATAACGAATGGCTATGGGGGTATCGTGAAAATGAACCGCTTGGAGGACACGATCCATACTCTAGTAGCAAGGCTTGCTCAGAATTGGTAACAGCCTCTTATCGAAGTTCTTTTTACTCAGAGGAAACTAGCAGAATGAATATTGCATCCGCAAGAGCCGGCAATGTTATTGGAGGTGGAGACTGGGCAGAGGATCGACTAATTCCAGATTGTTTGAGACAATTATGGAATGACGAACTCATCACTATTAGAAATCCAGAAGCTATAAGGCCATGGCAACATGTATTGGAACCGTTAAGCGGATATATATTATTAGCACAAAAACTGTTTGAAGTCGGTCAATCCTATGCAGAGGCGTGGAACTTTGGTCCGGATGATTCTGATGCAAGACCGGTTAAATGGATTGTTGAACATTTAATTCAGCGATGGGCTGGAAGTCAAGGGTATCAGTTGGAGGAGAGTCAACAACCTCATGAAGCAAATTATTTAAAGTTGGATTGTTCAAAAGCTAAGACACATCTTAATTGGGCTCCAAGATGGAGTTTAGAGACTGCAATAGAAAAGATTGTTGATTGGTCGCAAAGGTACCAAAAAGGCGAGTCTGTGTTCGATATTTGTATTCGGCAAATCGAAGAATATCAGAATCAGACGAATTAATCAGAGATGAGGTGTCAAAGTGAGAATGCGCGTTGCGGACTTTATTACGAACAAACTCTACGAAGCTGGAGGAGAACATGTTTTCCTAGTAACTGGTGGTATGATTATGCATTTAACAGATGCACTCTACCAGCATCCTGAGCAAAGCTTTATCTCGTGTCATCATGAACAAGCAGCAGCAATGGCTGCGGATGCTTATGGACGCTTTACGGGGAAATTAGGAGTTGCATATGTCACCGCGGGACCTGGTGCATTAAATACGATAACAGGAGTGGCAGGTGCCTTTGTTGATTCAGCACCATGCGTGATTGTCGCCGGGAACTCCAAAGTTTCATTAGCAAAAATCAAAGGGCCAAGACAATTCCCACTCCAGGGATTCGATACTCTATCAATGTTTAAGCCAATAACGAAATACGCTGTAATGATAGAGGATATATCCAGAGTGAAATACGAGATTGAAAAGTGTATTCATATTGCCACTTCACATCGTGTTGGTCCAGTATATCTTGAAGTGCCTGTAGATATCCAGGGAGCATTTTTTGATCCTGATGACTATGAAGGTTATGAATATGAGGATACTGAACAATTGCAAGATAAAGAATCGCTAAAACAACATGTACTTGAGGTTATTAGGGTATTAAAGAGTAGTAAGCGGCCATGTCTCCTCGTTGGAGCGGGGGTACGTCATGCAGATGCTATTACTCAATTTCATCAGTTTGTTGAGAAAGCAAAGATTCCAACTTTAACGTCTCGACTTGGAATGGATTTAATAAGTTATGATCATCCGTTGTTTATTGGAAGACCAGGAACATACGGAGATCGACCAGCAAATTTTACGGTGCAAAACTGCGATTTGTTAATAAGCGTAGGTTGTCGATTAGGAATTGGATTGGTAGGGTATGACTTTCAAGATTTTGCAAGCAGTGCAAAGAAAATCATAGTGGATATTGACGATAAAGAATTGGAAAAGCCTTCTGTCGTGGCTGATATTGCGATCAAGGCAGATGCCAAGCTGTTTTTTGAATTGTTATTGGAACAATTCGAATCATACTCTCCCGAGGAGGGGGAGTGGCTCAAACAAACTCAATTATGGAAAGAGAAGTATCCGGTTGATTTGCCTGAGTACTTAGAGGAAAAAGACGGAATTAATTCTTATCATTTCACAAGGGTTTTCTCCGAAAGGGCATCAAAAGACAGTGTGTATGTCTTAGATACAGGATCATGTTTTCATGTCCATGCGCAAGCTTTTAAAGTGAAGTATGGTCAAAGGCACATTATTACGGGTGGACTATCGACAATGGGGTACTCGCCGGCATCGACAGGGGTTGCTGCTGCAAATGGCAGTGGAGAGGTTTATTGTATTACCGGTGATGGATCTATTATGATGAATCTTCAAGAGATGCAGACAGTTTCAACCAATAAATTGCCTATAAAATTTATCATGTTCAATAATAACGGATACTTGCTAATTCGCCATACTCAGAGCAATTTCATGGAAGGTAGGTTTATTGGAGAAAGTCCTCAATCTGGAGTAGGATTTCCAGATATGGCGAAAGTCGCGGATACCTTTGGCATGCAGTATATGAAAATTTCAAGTCTTGAAGAACTAGATGAAAAGATAGATGTGCTACTAGGATGCAAAGGTGCAGTAATCTGTGAAGTAATGACTCCATCCAACCAATTATTAATTCCACGGGTATCCTCCAAAAAATTAGATGATGGTACAATGATGTCCATGCCGTATGACGATATGTTCCCCTTTTTACCAAGGGAAGAGTATGAAGAAAATTGCGTTAGAGATAAAGAGTAGATCGTTTAGCAGATGAGTAATTTATTGCTAAATAATATCTTCTGGAGTTGAAGCTATGAAAGGCATAAAGAAGATTAGAGTTGCTATTCTCGGTAGTGGCAACATAGGTACAGATTTATTAATAAAAACGCAGCGCTCACCTTATCTAGAATGTTCTTATTTTATTGGGAGAAGTGAAAATTCCGACGGCATGCTGAAGGCTAAGAGCATGGGGGTCAGAACCTCCGCAAATAGCATTGACGCAATAATTGAAGATCCGAATTGTTGCGATTTGGTATTTGATGCAACTTCTGCGGTAGATCACTTAAAGCATGCTCCGATCCTCAAAAGCCTTAATAAAATCGTGATAGATATGACCCCGTCGAATATTGGACAAATGTGCATTCCCGCAGTAAATTTAGCTGAGTGTTTGACATCCCCGAATGTAAACATGGTTACATGTGGAGGACAAGCCTCTATTCCAATTGCATACGCCATTGGCCAAACGCAAACAAAAGTGGATTATATTGAAGTCGTATCCAGCATCTCTTCGAAAAGCGCAGGTCCGGCTACGAGGAGAAATTTGGATGAGTATATTGATACAACGGAGAAAGGTATTAAAAAGTTTTCCGGAGCTAGTCGAGTGAAGACGATTCTAAATCTAAATCCAGCTCATCCTTGTATTGATATGCAGACAACGGTTTTTGCCAAATTCAAAAACCCGGACCTAAAGGCTTTAAATACCAGTATTAGGGAAATTGTGAAAAAGGTTCAGTACTATGTTCCCGGTTATCAATTGATTCTTCCACCTACGATAGAAAATGGGAGAGTCGTGATCATGGTTAGAGTACAAGGGCTAGGGGACTATTTACCAACTTATGCGGGAAATCTAGATATTATTAATTGTGCTGCAATTGCTGCGGCTGAAGAATACGCAAAAGCCCATAAACTAACTCAGGATGGTGCTAAATATGCCTGATATCTTAATTAGTGACCCTACATTAAGAGATGGGTCTCACGCTATAAGACACCAATTAAGCAAAAGTCAGGTAGCCTTATACTCGTCCTGGGCGGAAGAAGCAGGAATTCCAATAATTGAGGTGGGCCACGGCAATGGATTAGGCGCATCTTCTCTCCAGTTGGGAGAAAGTTTGATCTCGGATACCGAATTATTAGAAACTTGCAGGAGTAATCTTAAAGATACTAAACTGGGTATTCATGTTATCCCAGGTTTCGCGACAATAACTAGGGATTTAAGTCATGCGATTGATATCGGTGTGGATATTATTCGGGTTGCTTCACACTGCACAGAGGCAGATATAACGCAGCGACATATTGAGTACTCAAGAAATAGAGATAAATCCGTTTACGGAGTATTAATGATGTCCCACATGGCCCCTGCAACAATTTTGGTAGAGGAAGCCCAAAAAATGGAGAGTTATGGGGCGGTGGGGATCATTATTATGGATTCTGCGGGTGCCTATCTTCCCAACGATGTTAAAGAGAAAATGTCGGCTTTAGTTCAAGCCCTAGGCATTCCGGTTGGATTCCATGCACATAATAATCTGGGTATGGCTGTTGCTAACTCTATTTCCGCAATAGAAAGCGGAGCGACCATATTAGATGGGACAATCAGGGGGTTCGGGGCTGGCGCAGGAAATGCACAGCTAGAAGTTTTGGCCGCCGTCTTACAAAAAATGGGGTATACCACAGGGATAGATTTATATAAATTATTAGACGCTGCGGATGCAGTGGAGAAAGATTTTGTAAAGGCCCCCTTTATCAACTCTTCTAGCATAGTGAGCGGATTAACAGGGGTTTTTTCTGGCTTTGCAAAGCCGGTTGATCGCATTGCTAAACAATATAATGTAGATCCCAAAGATATCTATTTTGAGCTGGGCAGGAGAAAAGTAGTCGCAGGTCAGGAAGACCTGATCATTGAAGTGGCGGTAGGCCTATCTCAATTGACATGAGATTACATAAAAGATAGGAGGCAAGTTCATTTGGAAGCAAAAAAAATTGCGATATTAGGTGCGACTGGCCACATTGCTAAGAATGTGGTCCTAGGACTAGGGGACAAAGAAAATTATGTACTTTATCTATTTGCTCGCAATGTTATTTCTCTCAAAGAATTTGCAGAAATGCATTTCGTTAATAAATGGAGAAAGCCGAATGTAGGCGATCTTTTGGATTTCAATAACCATTCTTATGATGTCATTATTAATTGTATTGGAATAGGTGATCCAGCCAAGCTAAGGAAAGCAGGAGGGGATATTTTTCGGTTGACTGAAAAGTTTGATAATTTAATTCTTGACTATTTATTGGAAAATCCTGAAACGTTATACATTAACTTTAGTAGCGGTGTGGCATATGGGTCAAATTTCAGTACACCGGCGGATCAAAATAAATCAGCCGTGATAAGTATTAATAATATTGCACCTACGGATTATTATACAATTTCTAAAATCAATACTGAGGCAAAGCACCGTGCCTTTTCGGAGTTAAACATAGTGGATCTCAGAGTGTTTGGGTTCTTTAGCCGTTTTATCGATCTAAAAACTCCGTACTTTATGAGTGATCTGGTTAATTGCATTATGCAGGAACGAGAGTTTGTAACAGGAAGTAACGATATGATGAGGGATTATGTTCATCCATCGGACTTAATATATTTAATTGAGCAGTGTATAAGAGTTAGCCAAGTAAACGATGTGTTTGATGTTTATAGCCTTGAGCCTATTTCTAAATTCCAGACAATCGATTTTTTTGTGAAGCATTATGGATTGAAAGTAAATATTGAATCGGATAACGTACTCATGTCCCCTACGGGACTGAAATCTAATTACTTTTCCTTAAATAAAAAGTCAATGATTGTAGGCTATAAACCTAATTATCGATCTATAGATTCACTGACTTCAGAAATTGATATTATATTGAATAAAGAAACTAAAAAGCGGGAAATGGGACAATATGAAACTAATTAGTATCGTTACGCCATGCTATAATGAAGAACTTAATGTTAAAGAGTTGCACCAACAAGTTAAAAATGTCTTTAAGGAATTAGACGGGTATCGTTATGAGCATATTTTTATCGATAACGCTTCTAAAGATAACACAGTTCAGATTTTAAAAGAAATGGCTAGTGAGGACCGAAATGTTAAAGTTATTGTAAATGCAAGAAACTTTGGGCATATACGCTCTCCTTATTATGCGTTATTACAGGCTGAAGGCGATGCGGTTATTTCATTAGTAGCGGATCTGCAAGATCCGCCTTCCCTAATCAAGGATTTTATAGAAAGATGGGAGGACGGATACAAGATCGTATTGGGTGTAAAATCTCAAAGTCATGAATCTCCTCTTATGTTTGCGATTCGTAAAATGTATTATAATTTCATAAACAAAGTTTCAGAAATCGAATTGACAAAAAACAATACGGGATTTGGCTTATACGACCAGCAGGTGATAGAAGTCTTAAGAGAGATAGATGATCCTTATCCTTACTTCAGAGGTCTTATATCGGATATCGGTTTTGATAGTTATAAAATAGAGTATGTTCAACCGGTTCGTAAAAGAGGAATTACTAAAAATAATTTCTATACATTATACGATATAGCAATGCTGGGGATTACGAATCACTCCAAAGTTCCTTTGAGATTAGCGGCAATATTAGGCTTTGTTATGTCGGGATTAAGTTTTTTTGTGGCAATCATTTACTTTTTAGCAAAACTGATCTTTTGGAATTATTTCACAGTTGGAATGGCCCCTTTAATTATCGGATTGTTTCTTTTTTCATCTGTACAACTTTTCTTTATCGGAATCATCGGTGAGTATATTGGATCAATTCATACTCAAGTACTTAAGAGACCGTTAGTCATTGAAAAGGAAAGAATAAATTTCGGAAAGTACGATGTGCCTAAGAGCGATGAAATCAGTTATGAAGAGGTAAAGGTAAGTATTTAGTTTGTAATTTTATTTTTTACCGAAAATAGTACAGCCGTTAATCATGTGAGGATAATGATGAAAAGTTATTTATTAGGGTTTATTGCGACTGTAATTTCTGTTTTTATAGTCTTTGCTTTATGTTGGATTATTTCAATTACAATCGTTCCGGCGGACTATGAATCTAAGATAGATTATTTGCAAAAGGGGTTATAGTATTTAACCCAGAGCCTATTGAAAAATTGCAATAGTATGACTTCACTCAAAGCATACCCATTAACTTTTTATTAACAGTTTATACTCTTGAGAGAATACAAGAAAAAAGTGTTGTTTTTAAAAGAGCAACGCTCAATAAGGATAGGTAATACAATTATTGTACTATCTATCTTTTTGGTATTTTATATTACTTGGCAAGGATTAAGTGAAATTGAGTATATATTATTATCTAGATTAAATGTTTGATCTTAAGGTGCGATCCTTTACCATAGTATTAGCTGTACTCACAATGGTTACCTTTTTTTGTTGGTACATTACTCTAAGAAGAGTGATACTGAATCGATTTATTCGCAAGCAGGTTTTTTACAGTGCTTTTTTTTGGATATATTCAAATAAAGCGCCAAAATGAAGATCACTATTTTAATATTATCCTATAAGAACTTTGTTTCCTGCTTTATTCTTACTTATGGCGTCCAGGTATTTTCTCAAGTGTAAGTCCATTTATATTTAAATATTCATACATTGCTCATTAGCTATACTCTGGAATCCAGAAACGGGATTAATTGTTATGGCGACTTGGATCGGATCAATTATTTTCCATGACTTCACTAAAAAGATTCAATTAATGAAGCAGTAAAACACATTGGAACAGGTATATTGTCTTTCAGTTGTTTCCTGTCTTATATTCCTTTTACATATGGTTGCGATCAGATAATTTTCCGAATTACTTAAATTTTATTGAATAAATCTAATATATCTACAACTATGGCATAATGATGTTGCCAATGCCATTAATTCACCTTGGAATTCTGTAGCGATTGTTTATTTGATTGGAATCGTATATCGATGAGTGCACTTTTCTATAAAAAGCATAGCTTTGAAGACACAATGATATTCTTGGTTACGATTTTGGGATGTGGACTATTTAGTTTTTATCAAGGCAGAAGCCATAATTCTGTCTTAATTGCAGCATGATACCCAGCGGTTATTGTCTTAGCAATTCTTAGAGAATGTTAGTCATTGTGATTATTTGCTGCATGTTCACATCTGGAGTTAGTGTTTTGAATTATTCATCACAATTGATTAATAGATTTAAGTATAATTGGACCAGAGATGAGTTTACTCCAGTGGTAAGCTCTGCTCAATTAGTTGCTGAGCACACAATGCCAGGAAGTAAAGAGCTTATTTTATCCTTTAATTCTGGTGTGTACTATACAGAAAGCAAACAGCCCCCTTTTTGAACGTGCCAGGGCCATCGGAAATGCTTCTATTAAGTGATTTCGAGAATAACATGAGCTTTAGGGCGAATGTTTCAATTTTACAAGTCTTATTGAATGATTATCAAGTAGTTGATAAGAATCTACATGGTAACCTACTTAGATTATTACCAAGAACTGAAGAAGAAACATATAAACAAGTAAATAGTATCCTTACCTATGGGAACGGAGAAGTAGTAGCTCATTACTCATCGTATCAAAGCGAATTCTTGTTTAATCAAATTGATAAAGAGATTTCTGGTTCTAAGAATTCATTGTTGTCAGTTATTACTTTGGGTCAGAATTTAACATTAGAAGTGATTGTTAAGCCGCAAAAACTACAAGTGCCACATGCAGTCATTGTAGGGAATTGCCTGATGTATTTGTAACACAAAAGGAAGGAGTGTTGATCACACGTACATGTTCGGTTATGGTAATGAAAAGAGATTTTCGGATTCAAAACTTGATAGCGAGCAATGGAATTATATTGTGGTCGATTATAAATTGGGTGACATTAATGTTTATGTAAAAGATTCTTTGGTTGGGTCTCAAAAAAAATGGTATACAGTTCAGCGAGTCGAATATGCAGTTTTTAATCGGGGATTGGATTAATTCGGGGCGTAATTTCTCGGGAGAAATAAAAGAAGTTAAGATACAAAAAATGGTTTGACTATTATGGACATTCATTCAAATTGGAGCAAGTTGAATCTATTCGATGAGAAAAGTTTTTAGGCAGAAAGACTGTACAATTGTGAGTATTAGTTAGGGGTATATTATGAGGAATTTTAAGTTGCAAAAAATAAGTATCGGTTTATCTGACTTATTGATGTGTAGCATTATGGCCGTTTTTTCTTCTTGGACAATCGCATACCATGTCGTACTTATTTTGAGGTTACCTGTTTTTTATTTGCCTCTTTTTTGGTTAGGGTTATTGTTTTTGGTGGGACTAGTCTTCAAACGATGTGTAATCTCAATTAATTATACAAAAATTCTCAACTCTTACAATGTGGCTCTAGCAATAATTATTGGAGTAATTTCCCTACTTACCTTATTTACTCTAAGACCTGATAACGATGATATTGAATTTTTCCATAGGGCTTATTTACAGAACTTTCACCTTGGCGAGCCTATATATGTTCACGAGACGCTGTTAAATTTCGAGGAGTTACCGCCGATTTCTATTTTACATTTAACGACATCCTATGAATACTTTACGGTTTTCATCTCTAAAATAATTCATATCGATCCGGTAATTGCATATCAGAACCTGATGAGCTGGATTGTTTCGATTGTTACACTAGCAACATATTATTGTATATTTCGATTTTTTGGGCTTGAAAAGAAAACATCTTTAATAGCGGTACTGTTCACATCATTATTTTTCATAATAGACGGAAATGTTCATAGATCATTTGGCAATGTTTCATTTGTAAGATTGTGGCAAGGCAAGACGATTTTGTGGACAACGTTAATTCCTATGAGCATGTTCGTGTCTTATAAATTTATCCGAACAAAGAGTTTTTTCTATTTTGTTTGTCTTTTAATGATTTCAATTTGTGGTGTGGGACTAAGTAATTCGGGGGTCTTTCTAATCCCCGTATTTCTTGGTGTTTTTGCTATTGCATACCTATTGACAACCTACATTTTAGAAAGGAAATTATTGATAGAGAATTATGTCCTATCTATCTGGATACTTATTGGTAGTGGTTATTGCAGCTTGTTTGCTGGTTTTATTATTCTCAAAATATTTCCAGAGCAGAAAGATAATTTGGCTTGGGTTTTTGGGTGGCCGGCCAACTGGTGGGATAACTTTCTCTTGCCGTTTGGAGATTTAAAGGTTCTAATTCGTAGCATCATAATCATTCTGATCGCTCCTTTGATTGCGTTACCTCTTCGCAAATCTATTTTTCTAATTATATTTTCCGTGTCTGTATTTATAATATGTTTTAACCCATTAACTGGACCGTTTTTTATGAGCATTCTACTCCCAGGATCATATTGGAGGCTAGTTTATTTACTTCCTATACCATTATGTTTTGGTTTTTTAGCAAATATTTTTGAGAAAAATCCAAAAGATGGTATGCTCATAACGAAACGTACAATTAGAATAATTGGATGCATAATGATCTTAGCCTTTACTATTAGTACAGTAGAAAAAACGACATTATCACCAACAGAAGTAAGTATAAAATCTCCATTTCAATATAAGTTTGATTCTGCAGTGTTGGAATCTGCTGAAAATATTAATAACGTTTTAGATGGGCACTTTAATCTTTTAGTTCCAGATGATATTGTAACCGTACTTCCTTTAATTAACCCCAATGTACGTTTTGAAGCGGGTAGAACGAGTAGCGTTCAACATTATTTTATAGAATATGGGTTGCCAGAAGAAGGTATCAAGCGCCAAAATGCAAAAGCATATATAGAGACACTTGAGCCATCGTTAGTTCCTGATTTTATTAAGTCAATTAGTTCAGGGGTAAATGCGGTTGTTGTTAAGAATGCAAATATTGCACCTGTTGCCCGTAATTTGGGAATGACTGAGGGGGCATGGAGTATCGCATTAATTGATAATAGATATACTGTGTTTCTTAAAGGTTATATTCAGTCTGGTGGAAATAATAGTGATTTTGGCTTTCCGTTAAAATTTATAGAAGAACAAGATGAAAAAGTAGTTGGAAATGTCGACAGTGTAGAGGTCTATAGTGATAATATTGTTTTAGAAGGTTGGATTAGAACAACCAACAAAAAAACGACGCTTCTACTTATCACAGATCAACATAATCGTATATTGTCGAATACAAAGAACAATTTTGATAGACCGGATGTTTCAGAATACTTTAACGATCCAAATCTAGATAATACGGGCTGGATAGCATTAGTGAATAAAAAAGATATAGACGTGGAAAACAGCACTATTCGGATATATTATTTAGATGATATGGGGAACGCTACACTGTTTCGTCGTGATATTCGCATTGATTTGAGTGGGAATTAATGAGTAAAAGCAATTTATTTCAATTATGGGGGCTATAAAATGAAAGGCATAATTCTTGCGGGGGGAACAGGTTCTCGTCTGTTCCCACTAACTAAAGTAACTAATAAGCACTTGCTCCCCGTTGGCAAATATCCAATGATTTTTCACGCGGTAGCAAAACTAAAGGAATCGGGCATTACGGATATCTTAATCGTAACTGGTAAGGATCATATGGGAGATGTAGTAAACCTACTCGGAAGCGGATTCGAGATGGGCGTAACTTTTACTTATAAAGTACAAGATGAAGCCGGAGGCATCGCCCAAGCATTAGGGTTGGCAGAGCACTTTGTCGGGAACGATTCAATGGTAGTTATCTTGGGTGATAATGTATTTTCAGATAGTATTGCTCCTTTCGTAGATAGCTTTGTTAAACAAGGAGAAGGTGCAAAGATACTTCTGCAAAGGGTCCCTGATCCAAAACGCTATGGCGTACCCGAGCTTCAAGGGGAACAAATTGTCTCCATCGAAGAGAAGCCGAGTAATCCGAAGAGTCAATATGCAGTTACTGGCATATATATGTTTGATGCGAATGTATTCAATATCATTCGGACGCTAAAGCCTTCGGGCCGCGGCGAACTGGAAATCACCGACGTGAATAACGCTTATATTGCTGCTGGACAATTGAAGTACGACGTACTGCAGGGCTGGTGGACGGATGCGGGAACGCATGCTTCTCTTACACATGCTAACGAGTTGGCAAAGGATGTTCTCTTCGGAGAAGAGTTCGGGAAACTAAAGCTGTAGTAAACAGAGATTGGAGCAATGAAATGAAGGTCATAGAGACAAAATTGTCTGGAGTTAAACTGATAGATCCAACAGTATTCGGTGATCATCGGGGCTTTTTCATGGAATCATACAGCTCCCAAAAATTTGCGGAGAACGGTATCGGTTGCGAATTTGTTCAGGACAATCATTCCTTATCCGTAGAAGCGGGGGTATTGAGAGGACTTCATTATCAATTGAACCCGAAGGCCCAATCCAAGCTAGTAAGAGTAACGGCCGGGGCAATTTACGATGTGGTAGTTGATATCCGCAATGGATCGCCTACATTCGGACAATGGGAAGGCTTTATATTGTCCTCCGCCAATAAACGCCAATTGTTCGTACCTCAAGGTTTTGCGCATGGATTTTGTACATTGGTCTCCCATACAGAAGTATTGTACAAGGTAGACGAGTTCTATTCGCCGGAGAACGATCGCGGAATAGCGTGGAATGACCCCATTCTGGGAATTGATTGGCCGGTGCTGCAACCGATACTATCGGACAAAGACTCCAAACATCCATTACTGGCCGATGCGGAACTAAATTTCGTATATAAAGGGTGACTGAATCAAATGAAATTGCTCGTTACCGGCGGGGCCGGATTTATTGGCAGTAACTTTGTTCACTATAGCTTGAAGGAACGTCCTCAGGACGAGCTGATTAATGTCGACAGCCTTACGTATGCAGGGAATCTGGAAAACTTAAAATCGGTGGATGAAAACCCAAATTATCGATTCGTGAAAGCCGACATCGCTGATCGTGCCTCTCTCGAGCCCTTGTTCGAGGCAGGCATTGATGTTGTAGTGAATTTTGCCGCGGAATCTCATGTCGACCGAAGCATCCTTGATCCAGGAGTATTCGTTAGAACGAATATTACGGGCACGCAGACTTTGCTCGATCTTGCGAAACAGTACAAAGTGGGTAAGTTCGTACAGGTTTCTACGGATGAGGTTTACGGAACATTGGGCAATACCGGGCTATTCACCGAAAAGACGCCGCTTCAACCCAATAGTCCGTACTCGGCAAGTAAGGCTGGCGCAGATCTGTTAGTGAGAGCATATCACGAAACATACGGAATGGACGTAAATATTACCCGCTGCTCCAATAACTACGGACCCTATCAGTTTCCGGAAAAGCTCATTCCGCTTATGATTCAAAATGCATTGTCCGATAAATCGCTGCCTGTGTATGGAGACGGATTAAATGTGCGGGATTGGTTATACGTTGAAGACCATTGTAGTGCAATTGACCTTGTCATACGTAAAGGGCACAGCGGCGAAGTGTACAATGTTGGCGGTAATAACGAACGCACGAATATTCAAGTCGTGAAGACGATACTGATCGAACTTAACAAGCCGGAGTCACTGATTCGCTATGTTGACGATCGTCTTGGACATGATCGGCGCTACGCCATTGATGCCGCAAAAATACGCAATGAATTAGGATGGAATCCGAAATATAATTACGAATCAGGCATTCGGGAGACGATACGTTGGTACCTGAATCACCAAGAATGGATGCAACAAATAATCTCGGGCGCTTATCAGCACTATTACGAACAACAGTACGGGCAACGACTGGGAGGCTAATCATGCATGAAGGCAAGATGACGCTTCTGGTGACGGGGGCGAATGGGCAATTAGGGCAAGAGTTGGTTAGGCTTGGCGACGATGCCGTCCGAATTGTCGGGTACGGTCGTCAGCAACTGGACGTTACAAACTTGCAGCAATGTAGAAATGTTATTGCTACTGTTCGCCCTGATGCCATTATCCACGCAGCTGCTTATACGGCCGTAGATCAAGCGGAGACGGATGAGGATGAAGCCTATCGCATTAATGCGATAGGGACTCGCAATTTGACTATTGCTTCGCGCGAACAAGGGGCCAAAATCTGTTACATTAGTACGGATTATGTGTTCGATGGAAGCGCATCTCACCCATACAACGAGTATGATAATACGAATCCGCAATCGGTTTACGGCAAGTCCAAGAGAGCCGGTGAGATTCTGTTAAAGAGTCTAAGCGATCGTTATTTCATCGTAAGAACATCATGGGTATATGGAAAATATGGAAACAACTTCGTCAAAACAATGTTGAAGCTTGCCAAAGAACGCGATTCTGTATCCGTCGTTCATGATCAGACTGGGTCGCCGACTTATACCTTAGATCTAGCGAGGTTTCTTGTAGACCTTGTTAAGACCGAGGCCTATGGGATTTATCATGCTTCCAATTCGGGAGTATGTACCTGGTACGAATTCGCTAAAGCTATTTTCGAAGAAATAGGTTCTTCCATTCGAACAGAACCTTGTACAACCGAGCAGTTTCCGCGACCTGCTCCAAGACCGGCATACTCCGTAATGGCGCATTCGGCCATCCTGCAAAATGGCTTCTCCGATCTAAGGCATTGGAGAGATGCGTTGCGGGCGTACTTAAAAAACTTCGAGGGATGAATATTCAGACTGGCAGACCCATAGTGGGTGTGTGCATTGTTACTTACAATAGCGCACACCATATTCGGGAATGTCTTCTCGCGGTAAGAAGGCAAACATGGCCTCATGTAAAAATCGTTGTTATAGATAATTCGTCAAGCGATCATACTGTAAAGATTGTCTCTGAAATATGTCCGGACGCTAAGGTTACAGTGAACTCGGTGAATATCGGATTTGCTGCAGCTCAGAACCAAGCCATTAGAATTGCGGACTCGGATTTTGTGCTTGTGTTAAATCCGGATGTCATACTTCACGAAGATTACATCACGGAACTATTGAGGCAATTAAGCGCCAACCCCGAAATCGGAAGCGCTACGGGGTGCTTATCCTATCTCACCGATCCCTTTATCATCGATTCGACTGGCCTTGAAATGAACTCGGTACGAAGAGTTAATGAACGCGGATCAGGACAAGTGAATGAAGAATACAACAATGGAAGTTATATTTTCGGGGTATCCGGTGCTGCTGCAATGTACTCTAGAAAAACGATCGAAGATATCTCCATCGATAACCAATTTTTCGATGAAGATTTTTTTGCGTATAAAGAGGATGTTGATGTTGCTTGGCGCGCCCAGATTCTTGGCTGGAAATCTTGGTATGAGCCAAAGGCGAAAGCTCTCCATGGAAGAAGATGGGGTACGCGGACAAGCAGGAAACAAATCCCTATAAAAATTCGAAAGCATTCGTACCAAAACCGCTATCTAATGATTGTAAAGAATGAGCATTTCGGTTGGAACTGGTGGTTCAATTTCCCCAAATTGCTTGCTCTTGAAGTCATGTATCATGGATATTTATTGTTAAAGGATCCGAAAGTGATGTTAGGAAGTTGGCCTGAGTTATTTCGCCTGTTACCTTCAGCTATCCGTAAACGGAGAATGATCAAAGCTTTTCGAAAAAAAACAAAGTAGCTCTTCTACATTTTCCCCGACAATCCATAATGTAATACGCCTTGAAGAGCTGTAGTCGAGCCATAATAACTACATCAACTTCAAGGAGGAATGGATCATGGCCAGAAGGAGCAATAGGCTTGTCGTACCGGAGTGCAAGAACGCGATCAACCAAATGAAGTACGAAATCGCATCCGAGCTTGGCGTTCAGATCGGTCAACAGGGGGAAGGCTTCGATACGGAATTTGCGGGAGAATTGGGAAGCATAGGAGCAGCCGGATTCGGGCAAGCTTATCTTGGTAACTTGTCTTCCAGGGAAGCGGGATCTCTAGGCGGCGGAATTACGAAACGCCTTGTTCAGCAAGCTCAGCAGACGCTTCTGTAAGTCCTGTCTGGACTTGCAAAGTTGGGCGTAAGTTGGGCATACGTTTATTGACACGACTCGACGCTTCCGGTATCATTATTTATCGAAGGTTTATTCCTAACAGCCTTTTCCAATTGGGAAAGGTTGATTTTTATATGTGGAGGTTGGAGACTTTGTCGATTAAAGGCAGGCATCTCTTCACATCCGAATCGGTCACGGAAGGCCATCCGGATAAAATATGCGATCAAATTTCCGACGCTGTGTTGGACGCTTTCTTGGAAGCGGACCCTTATGCGCGTGTAGCTTGTGAGGTTTCCGTAGCGACAGGACTTGTTCTTGTGATCGGCGAGATCAGCAGTAAAGCCGATTTTATCGATATCTCTGCCATTGCACGTCGCACGATCAAAGAGATCGGATATACTCGTGCGAAGTATGGCTTTGACTCCAGTACTTGTGCAGTTCTAACATCGTTGAATGAACAGTCCGCGGATATTGCGCAGGGCGTTAATGCCGCTCTTGAATCGCGTGACGGCAAAGACATTCAACAAGAGAACGAAGACATTGGCGCAGGCGATCAGGGTTTGATGTTCGGGTTTGCGACGAATGAGACTCCTGAGCTGATGCCTCTGCCGATCGCGTTGGCTCATCGTCTGTCTCGCCGTTTGTCGGAGGTTCGTAAGAACGGTAAGCTCGCTTACTTACGCCCGGACGGCAAAACTCAAGTTACAGTACAATACGAGGACGGCAAGCCGGTGCGAGTTGACACCATCGTAGTTTCTACTCAGCATGCCGAAGATATTACACTGGAGCAAATCCAGCAAGATATTCGCGAGCAAGTCATCTACCCGGAAGTTCCGGCAGAGTGGCTTGATGCGGACACGAAGTTCTTCATTAACCCAACAGGGCGTTTCGTTATCGGCGGACCTCAAGGCGATGCTGGACTGACGGGTCGTAAAATCATCGTCGATACTTACGGCGGCTACGCGCGCCACGGCGGTGGCGCATTCTCCGGTAAGGATCCGACAAAGGTCGACCGTTCCGCGGCTTACGCGGCCCGCTACGTGGCTAAGAACATCGTTGCTGCAGGTCTTGCCGATAAGTGCGAAATTCAGCTTGCCTACGCTATCGGTGTGGCCAGCCCGGTTTCCATTAGCGTAGATACGTATGGTACAGGTAAAGTTTCCGAAGAGAAGCTGGTTGAGCTGATCAAGAGCAATTTTGACCTACGCCCAGCTGGCATCATTAAGATGCTCGATCTGCGTCGTCCTATCTACCGTCAAACAGCAGCTTATGGCCACTTCGGCCGCACGGACGTCGATCTCCCTTGGGAGCGTTTGGATCGCGTCGAGGCTTTGAAGCAAGGGGCTTTGGCTTAAGCAACTCTGTTTATTGAGAATACACATCGCTCCATCGATGTGTATTTTTTTATGCCCAAAATCCTAATCAAGTGAGCTCAATTGGCCGAAATAATAAATACACTATGTTTAAATCAGGAGGTCTCATTTTGCAACGGAATCGGTTATTATCTCTTGTTCTGAGTTTTTCTCTTATTTTGCAGACTTTGCTTGTGATGCCTGTCTCTGCTGCTCCGGGTGCATCGGAGGTTCAAGCCCTGGCGGTAGATTCGAACTTAAAACCGGTTGCTTTATTCCCACAGCACGGGTCCCAGTCTGTCGTGACGAGTACAAACTTGAAGCTCACTTTTGCAGAGGTTGTACTGACGGGCAGCGGGATCATTACATTAAGGAAAGTCGAGGATCCGGCTTATCAGTTGAATATTGATATCACGAATCCTGCTTTGGTTCAATTGGATGACGCCGGAAAGTCAATCGTAATTAAGCCGGGGTCACTGACAGCCGGCAATTACAATGTTACCATTCCGTCCAGTGCGATTAGAAGTTATGCTACTACAAACGATTTCGCAGGTATAGCGCCTTCTGAATGGACCTTTCAAGTGCAAGATCTTACTCCCGTGGTGACGAACTACTCTCCGACAAATGGATTAACGACAGTAGATCCAGTAGCTCAAACCAGCTTGTCTTTGGTATTTTCACGAGATGTTGCAAGCGGGTCGGGTTTTATTCAGGTGAAAAGGGTTGCTGATAACGTCACTGTTCATACGATTGCAGCATCGGAGCTTACGATAGCGGGAGCTGTCGTGAGCGCTCCGCTTAGAGGCATAGACTACAACACACAGTATTATATTCTTCTTGATCCTGGTGTTATAAGAGACGCTAATAACGGCGGGGATTTTGCCGGGATCGCGGCTATGGGGTGGACCTTTACGACAAAGCCTGCGTTGGATACTACGAAGCCCAAAATCGCTGAGTTTTCCCCCGCCAACAATGGTGTTCTTAATGATCTGACAACAGGAATATTGAAGCTAAAGTTCGACGAAAAAGTGTTCGCAAACACCAGTAAAGGCATCGTAGTACGCAATGCTTCTACGAATACGGTCCTCTGCACTGTTCAGGCTGAAAACACTGTCGGTTCCGCAGGGAACGATCAAATTCAGATTAATTGGACATCCTCATTATGTCCTGCGCTTCAGAATAATGCCGATTATTCTCTTACTATCGGACCGGACGTTTATCGAGATGCAAGCGGGAACTATTTTGACGGTGTCGTGTGGAAATTCAAGGCGTTGATCGATACAACGCCACCGGCGATTTCTGCGTATGCACCTGCTGTGAACGCTGTGAATGTAAGCATAGCATCGAAGGATTTTGCGCTGACGTTTAATAAGCCGATTGTTGCATTTACCGGTTCTCCCAAAGCCTATCTTTTCCCGCAAAATAGTCAGTCGAACCGACGGGAATTGACGATGACGATTGATCCGGCGGACAACAAGCGAGTCCTGTTCAAGCTGACAGGTACGGCAGGTTTGAGTAATTCAACAACATACGCAATTACTGTACCCGACGGTGTTATTAAGGATGCACTGGGCAATACATTTGCAGGCATTGCGAATGCCAATCAGTGGATCTTCCAAACAGGGACGAATAGCAAGCCTGTTATCAATAACGCCACTATTGATGGCGCGACAATCATTTTGACCTACAGCGAAATACTTGATAGTTCAAAGGTTCCTGCTGCATCTAACTTTTATGTCACGGTTAACGATACGGTAACGCCAGTAATCGGGGTTGCGGTTTCCGGAGCGGACGTTCGGGTCACTTTACAGTATACAGTGCTTGTTGGGCAGACGGTCAGAGTTTCCTATTATCGGGACAGCTCAATCGCTTCTCGGCGGCTGCAAAACATGGGGGGCGTGGAAGCGGACGCCTTCAGCAATCGGGTTCTTTCCAACCAGACTGAGTCCGCACTGGCTAAGCCGATATCTGGAAATTACTATAGCGGTTCGCTCATGCTGACGTTTAATAAGTCTTTGCCAGCTCTAGCAGCAGGTGCGCAAAGTCAATTCGTCATTAAGCAGAATGATGCGACACTAGGAATTAGCAATGCGGTAATGAACGGAACGATGCTCTATCTCACCTTGAGCTCAAATTCCACCAATCCGCAACCAGTCTCGATTTCCTATACGCCGGGAGCGAATCCGCTGCGGGATCAAAGCGGCAGTCTGGTGCCGGCATTTACCGATTTCTATGTGAAGAATCCCTATGATAATGTGGCACCAACGTTGAGCTCCGCTACATTGAACGGCAATAAGCTGATTTTGACTTATAATGAGGGGCTGAATACGCTCAGTGTCCCCCCAAAAAACAGCTTTTCAATCACGCCTAGCGGTACAAATACGACATTGCCGAGCATAACAAACGTAGCTGTCGTCAATAACACGATTGAGCTTACGCTGTCTTCCAATGTAGCTGCGAACATTCAGGTTTTGCTGTACTATCATCCGAGTAGTCCAGTCATTACTGACTTGGCGGGGAATGCTGCTGCTGCAATTCTTGCCCAAAGCATAACGAGCGGGTCAAGCACAGTTGCGCAATTATCCACTTTAACCGCTGCCAATAATCAAATCGCATTGAATTATTCGACGAATTTGAGCGCTACCTCAGTACCTTATATTACACAGTATACGGCCAAGTACGACGGGATTGCCGTTCCTGTAACTGCCGTAAGCATATCGGGGGCACAGGTGATTCTTACTCTGTCCTCGGCCCCGCAAACCGGCCAAAGAGTGACTTTGAGCTACAATTTGTCGGGCATAACTGTGAAGGATTACTTGAATCAACCTGTTGCCGCATTTACGGAATTGGCAGTCACGAATAACGGCGGTGGACTTCCCGGTTCAGGTAACACGAATATGCCGGATTATCTGGAGTCGGACGGAGCAGGCGGAGCGAGACTGATTGTTGCTAAGACGGCAACAGTTGTTGCGGCAGCTACCCCTTCAGGGCGTACGGCTAACCGATATATGATAAACGGCGATAAGCTGCTTGCCGCTTTCGAGTTTATCAGGCAGGGGAACGGAATCACGTCGCCAGTTCTCACTTTCAAGGTTCCGGCATCCGAAGCAGGGGCTCTGGTGGGGATTCCAGTACGTGTACTCGTCGATTCGGCTTCCCGAGCCTCGAACGCTTCGTTCCGGTTGGATTTTGGGGATACGCAATTCACGCTTCCACTTAAAGCGATCAATTATAACAAGGAGCTTCAAACAGCGGGAGGAGACATCTCATCCGCCTATATCTTGTTGAATATCGAAAAGGTATCCAACTCGCCGCTGTCCAGTGCTGTTGCAGGTAAGGGAGCCCAATTGCTCGCAACTCCCGCTGATTTCTCTGCAAGCTTGTTAGCCGCGGGAAGAGAAAAGGTAATTGACAACTATGAATTGTTCGTAACCCGTACATTTATTGTGACTTCCACAAATGGGGCTTCCAAAGAACAAATATCGGTTGTCCGGTTGGATACCGACTCCGGTGAAGTCAGCTATGTTCCAACTGAGATTCAGCCCCTTGCGAACGGGACGAATATTCATTTCAAACGTAAAGGAAACAGTCTCTACGCGGTCATTCGCAACAATTCGCAGTTCTCGGATATGACCAAGCACTGGGCGAATAACGATGTATCGCTACTGGCTTCAAAATTCATTGTTCGGGGATCGTCACTTACTGCCTTCTCTCCATCAAGAGCAATCACTCGAGCTGAGTTTGCCGAGTACATTGCACGAGGACTTGGATTGACTGGCGCAAGTTCGTCCGCTGCTAAATTCAAGGATGTAGGCGCAGGTTACCGAACGGCTTCGTTTATCGGCGCCGTTAGCGATGCCGGTATTGTAGAGGGCGGCAAGGACGGCCGCTTCCGACCTGAAGCCTCCATTACTCGTGAAGAGATGGCAACGATGCTCGTTCGCGCAATGAAATATGCAGGCGTTCAGACGACGGCAACGAGTACGGCATTAAATGAATTCAAGGATCGCAGTAAAGTGAGCAGTTGGGCGAAAGAGGGCATGCTTACCAGTGTTACCGCAGGCTTCATCCAAGGAACAAATAAGAAATTGATCAATCCACAGAGCAATGCGACCCGGGCCGAGGCCGCGATTATGCTCAAGCGGTTCCTGGAATACGTAGAGTTTCTATGATGAACCACGCCGAGCTGATGAAGAGGGGGTTGCAGCGGCCCGGAACAACCCTTCGCTATCCTTTCGATCCCGACCTGCCCGTGCTGTTCGTCGGCAGCAAAATGTTTGCGTTGCTTGGCCATACGGGCGAGGTGGAGAGCATCAATTTGAAGGCGGACCCCGAGGAAGCGTGGCTGCTGCGTCAGCAGTATGAAGGAGCCGTGCTGCCGGGGTACCATATGAACAAGAAGCATTGGAATACGGTTGTCTTGAACGGTATAGTTCCGGACGACGAGGTGCTTGCAATGCTGGAGCAATCCTACCTGCTTGTGCGGGATAAGCTTCCTAAGCGGGAGAGAGATGAGCTGCTATGAAAGTTTGAACCGCAGATAAGCGACTCTTATGGCGAATTGTGAGAGTTTTCCTATTCGTAGGTTCAACCTATATAACGTAGTAATAGTAGAAGATTAGGTAAAAAGACGGCGAGCAATCGTCGTCTTTTCTATTAAATTTTGCGAAGTCGATCGTCGGCTGTAACTTTTGCTCTATTTTAGAGTCTAATAGATTAGGGATAATGGGAAGTTGCCCGGCTATGGCCGCTACTAGCGTCGTAGAGGAACTTCTCCCTAAATTCATAGACTTACAGGAGAACAGAAGTACATGCGATTATTCACTACACATGCTCGACAGAAGCGTTCCCGATTTGTGTTGCCTTTTCTCGCAGGAGTGTTGGTGTTTACAGGTCCCGTCAGTTCGGGATTCCTCCCCGTTCCTTATGCCGTCGCCGCGACTCAGAAGACAGCGGTCACCTATAAGCTTTCCAAGCAAAGCGAATCGATCGTGACTTCCGGCGTTCGCCAACTGACCTATGCCTGGATTCCGTCCGACTCTTCGATTCCGACCGAGGTTTTGCACGTTCTGCAGGTGGATCTCCAAAATCCTTACGTTCAGCTCAATGCCATGGGCGGGCCGAAAGGAAGCGTCACCGCGAAACAATCGGTTGGCGCAATGACCAGGGAGACGGGCGCGGTTGCAGGGGTTAACGGCGACGTGTTCCGTACGGCAAGCGGCACGGAAGGTGTGCCGATGGGGGCGCAGATCACTTCAGGACAATTGCTTGCCAGCACCGAACAGCTGCAGGGAATGTATGCGTTCGGCGTAACTCAGGATCGTCGTCCTGTTATCGACAACTTTGTGTTTAGCGGTACGGTCACAGCGACGGACAAGGGGGTGTCGTATCCTCTGGCGGGGCTGAACAAGTCAGCCTACCGCACGGAGCCGGACAAAGCCTACAGTCACGTTAACGCTCTGTACATGTATACGAATGCCTGGACAGCGGCTGAGCGGCCTGCGAACAGTTCGGCTACCCCGAATGAGGCGCTTATCGTCGATGGTATCGTAACGGAGGTTGTAGAGGGGGCGGCGATTTCAACTCCGATCCCCGAGAACGGCTTCATTCTTCGAGGGCACAATAGAAGGGAATCCGGCAATTTCGTCGCAAGTCTGGCAGTCGGAGACCGTGTTGCTGCAGACTATTCATTAACAACAGCCTCCGGCAAAACGTACAATCCGTCCGACTTCCAGATGATGGTGAGCGGACATACGTTGCTGATGGACCAGGGGGCGGCCGTCTCCTTCACTCGGGATGTCAACGGACTAAGCGGGTATGCGGATCGCGCGCGCACGGCCGTCGGCTTTTCCAAAGACGGCTCCACAGCCTTCATGCTCACAGTAGAGGAGAATGGCGGCCGCAAAGGCGTTACGCTGAAGGAATTGCAGCAGATGCTTAAGGAGCTGGGTGTCTGGAAGGCCGTCAATCTGGACGGGGGCGGATCGACGACAATGGTGACTCGTCCGTTGGGGGATTTTCAGACGCAGCTTACCCATCCGACCTCTTACGGGACGACGCAGCGTCTGGTCACGAACGGAATCGGTGTCTTTACGACGGCTCCGCAAGGCTCATTGAAGGGCATTGCGGCCAGCGGTCCGCAAACGGTGTTCATCGGCCAACAGGCAGCTTACTCGCTGAAGGCTTATGACACGCACTACAATCCGCTCGATCCGAACGGTTTGACCGCAACATGGAGTATCGATAAACAGTTGGGTTCGTTCTCGAACGGGACATTCCAGGCGGCGAAAGCCGGCACGGCCACGGTCAGCGTAAAATCGGGCAGCGCCAGCGACTCCCTTAAAATGGAGATTGTCGGAGAGGCGCAGATTGCCAAGCTGATCGTCGAACCAAGCTCGACGCTGCTGAAGCCGGGAGCGGTGATCAATGTACCGGTCAAAGCGCAGCTGACGGATGGACGATTGATGTCCGTACCGGCATCGTCGGTGTCTTGGGAGTTCCGCGGCTTTACGGCAACGGTGCAGGACGGCAAGCTGACGGTGAACAAGGTGCAGAACGACGCAGCCGCAGGCTATGCGATTGCCCGCTATGACGGCTATGGAGCAGTTGCGGTGCTCGCTTCGGGTTCGGAGCAGGTGCTGGAGGATTTCGAGAAAGCCGCGTACGGAGTAAGCTTCGCCGGCACGCCTGTCGAGACGATGGGGTCGGCGGCGATCGTCACGGGAATTGCCGGGCGCGAGCTGTCGAAGGTACTGGCGATGGATTACGATTTTACGGTCGGAGCCGGCAAAAGATTTGCGAACGCCGTTCTGAACGACGGCAAAGGCATCGCAATCAAGGGCTCGCCAAGCGCCATATCGCTTGATGTGATGGGCGATGGAGGCATGCACTGGCTGCGGGCCGAGTTTATTAACGGAGACGGCAAACCGGCCTATGCCACGATTGCCGATAAAGTGGATTGGACCGGCTGGAAGAACATTCGCTTCGATCTCGCTCAAGCCGGGCTGAAGGGCGAAGCCAAGCTGACCAAGCTGTATCTCGTTAATCAGGAGAATGATCAGGACGAGCGTTCGATGCTGGGCCAGATCGCTTTTGACAACTTGGTGCTTCAGTATCCTCCGGGAAAGATCGCAGTTACGAATCCGACGATCGAAATGAAGGTTGGGAACAAGCAAGCAACGGTTGACGGTGCCAAGGTCACTCTTCCGGGAGCGCCTTTTATCCAAAAAGGCACGAACACGAACTATTTGCCGCTTCGCTTTGTCGGGGATACGCTGGGGGCGCAGGTCGTCTGGGACAATAAAACGAAGCGAGTCACGGTGCTGCGCGGCGATAAAATGCTGGAGCTGTGGGTCGGCAAGGACACGATGACCGCGAACGGAATTCGTCAGCCTGTGCCGGCGGCTCCTCTGCTGATCAAGGGCAGCGTCTACGTTCCGGTTCGTCTCATATCCGAGCAGCTCGGTCAAAAAGTAGATTGGGAGAATAAAACTCAAACGATTACAATTCGTTAATTTTAGACCGAAGGACCTATTCCTCTCTCAATAAAACACTGAAATATGGTATGATAAACAATGCTATATGAGTTAAGTAATGAAACGGAAAAGGTTTTCGACTTGTTATAGCAAAATGTGATCGACTGCAAGCTGATAGAGGAAGATTGTAGACGGCGTCTCGAGTAGGGGAGTAGTTAACGTGGATTATCATGTTGATCAGATAGACCGCGTCATCCAGAAGGCCATTTCCGTCATGGAAGACAGCAAGGTTCAAGTGTTCGAAATCTGCGAGGCTGCCCGCCGGGAGCTGCTCTCCCTCACGAATGAGCTGGAGACCGTCCTGCAGGAGACGTCGGACACAATAGATAAGGTAGATCGCATCGAACGGGACTACCGGCTGGCGAGAATCCGGCTCACGGAAGTGAGCCGGGATTTCGTCAGGTATTCCGAGCAGGATATCAAATTGGCGTACGAGAAGGCAACTCAGCTACAGCTTGATTTGATGGTGTACCGCGAAAAGGAAAGCTATCTGAAAGCCCGTAGAGACGAGCTGCAGATGAGGGTAAGGGGAGTAGAACAGTCCATCGAACGAGCGGACACGATCAGTCTGCAGATGAGTGTTGTACTTGATTACTTGTCGGGCGATCTGACGCAGGTTACGAGGATATTGGAATCGGCTAAAAATCGTCAGATGATCGGTCTCAAGATCATTCTGGCCCAGGAAGATGAGCGCAAGCGAGTAGCCAGGGAAATTCACGACGGACCGGCGCAGTCGCTGGCCAATCTCGTTCTGAGAACGGAGATTGCCGAACGGCTGCTGGACACGGGCGATCTGACGGTCGTACGCAGCGAACTGATCGACCTGAAGTCGCAAATCCGGATCGGGCTGGAGGAGATTCGCAAAATTATTTTCAACCTTCGTCCGATGGCCTTGGATGATCTCGGTCTGGTGCCGACGCTCCGGAAGTTTGTGCAGGACTTCGAGGAGAAGACGAGAATTAGATCCGTATTCGAGACATCGGGCAAGGAGAAGCGGCTGCCCGACGCGATGGAAGCGGCTATGTTCCGGCTCGTGCAGGAAGCCTTCAACAATGTGCTGAAGCACGCGCAGTCGACCTTCGTCTCGCTTGAGCTGATCTTTCTGGACGATACGGTTCGGATGTTTATCGAGGATAATGGAATTGGTTTTAACCGGGAAGCTGCGGCTGTTCGTTCTAAGTCGCATTCCCATTTCGGCTTGATTGGAATGAATGAGCGAGTGGATCTGCTGCAAGGCAAAATAGAGATCGATTCAACAGTTGGTCAAGGTACGGTAATCAAGATCAATGTTCCCATCAAAGCGGATTCAGGAAAGGAGTTAATCGCGTATGGAGAATAAGACAACGGTACGTACGATTAAAGTACTGCTAGCCGACGATCATCAGCTCTTCCGCGAAGGACTGAAGCGGATTCTGAACATGGAGAGCGATCTGGAGGTTATAGGAGAGTGCGGCGACGGAATCCAGGTGCTGGAATTCTGTAACCAGGCCAAGCCGGACGTCGTGCTGCTCGATATTAATATGCCGATTGAGAACGGCGTGGTGGCAACGGAGAAGCTGCGCGATATTTTTCCGGAGATCAAGGTGATCATTCTCTCGATTCATGACGACGAAAGCTACGTGTTCGAGACTCTGCGCAAGGGCGCGTCGGGGTATCTGCTTAAGGACATGGAGGCCGAGTCGCTGGTGAATGCGATCCGAACGGTCGCGGAAGGACATGCATACATACATCCGAAAGTAACGGGCAAGCTGATCAATCAGCTCCGTCGCATGACTTATCTTGACGAGATCGGCGCCGCTTCGGGCGCTGCGGCCAGCCGGGAGACGGTGGCCAAGCTTGTTCCTCGCGGAAACAATCCGCTTACTCGCCGCGAGGCTGAGGTACTTCGGCTGATGGCCGAGGGCAAGAGCAACAAGACGATCGGAGAGAACCTGTTTATCAGCGAGAAAACGGTCAAAAACCACGTCAGCAGCATTTTGCAGAAGATGGAAGTGGACGATCGGACTCAAGCGGTTATCAACTCGATCAAGTATGGCTGGGTGACTTTGTAGGGAATAGCAATCGCGGTTTTCGGGCCTGGGCCTGAGGATCGCGGTTTTTTATTTGTGAGGCGGGATGGCGGATGAGATAAGGAGCCTCGGAACCCCGCAACGTAAGATGGCATATATTGTGGAACGAGTAGACGGTCGGTGAACGGGGAGGAAACGTCCGGTTCGGGTCAGCCGTCGCTCATCTTCATGGCAAAGGAGGAGCACAGCCATGCTTCCCGAGCTGTTGTGGATTGTCGGTTTGTACGTTGCGGCTGCGTTGCTGGTGAGCGCCATCGTTCGTCGAAGCTCCCGCAAAGAGCGTCGCCACTATGTGCTGGTCGCGGGGAATCATCAGATGCAGATTGAGGGATATATTCGGACTCTTCAGCATTTTTCGAGAAGGACGGGAACGGATATCGGCATAACGGTTCTGCTGGACCGTTCGACGGACGAGACAGGGCCAATCTTGGAGCGTATGGCTCGCCGGGATTCGGGGATCGCGTGGGTGCGACGGAACGGAGCGGACGATGTCAGGCAGGAATGTGAAAAGGTGTGCGAACGGACGGAGGCAATGGTGGAGTCATCGGCTGCGGATTCGCGCGTAGTTTGGTTGGAGCTGGGGCAGGATGGGAAGCGTTTGTCTCTTTGAGAAAATGGATTGATTCGTCACTTCATACATGCTACGATGATAAAAAAGCAAGTACGGTCGTGAAGCACACGCCGCTCTTTCTCCTGATGGGTTCAGGGGGATGGGCGGCTTTTGTATTTTGCGGCGAAATCGGCGAGATGAAGGGAGAAGCAAAAAAATGGGCGCAGATACAATAGATCATGATCGACTGTACAAGGAGCTATTGCAAACCTTTTTCAAGGAGTTTATGGATCTGTTCTTTCCAAAAGTTTCGGCAGCAATCGATTATACGCATTTGAAGTTTTTATCGGAAGAAGTGTTTTCCGGTCTCGTTGGCGGGACGACGGAACGGGTGGATTTAGTGGTGGAGACGAAGTTGCTGGAGGAAGGAGAGGCGCGGGAGGTCGGTCAGGTGCATAAAAACAAACCGAACATACGGAGCAAGCTGAACAAAACATTGATCATTATCCACTTGGAACCGCAGTCTTATCATGAGTCCGATTTTCCGGAGCGGATGTTTTTGTATTCAAGCAAGCTGTATGAGAAATATCGTCGACCTATTCTGCCGATTGCGATCTTCAGTCATGCGCGTCGGGCGGAGGAACCGATAACGTTTGGTTGGGGGTTTCCGTTTCTGCAGGTAGTATGGTTTCGGTATTATGTGGTGCAGTTGCGCAAGAAAAACTGGCGTCAGTTTGTGCGGAAGAACAATCCGGTGGCTGCTGCATAGCTGAGCAGCATGGGATATAATAAGAAGGAACGCGTAACCGTAAAATTAGAATTTCTACGGATGATGATACGGCTTCGGTTGGACCCGGCGAGAATGAAGTTGCTGACGATATTTTTCGAAACGTATATGCCATTAACGGAAACGGAGAATGAGCAGTTGGTGAAGAAAATAGAGCAAACAGAACTGAAGGAGGAGGCTATGGTTATGGAATGGTTAACTTCCTGGGAGAAGAAGGGCTTGGAGCAGGGCAGGCAAGAAAGTAAGGAAGAAATCGCCACTAAAATGCTGGCGAAGGGGCTTGATCCGGCTATAGTGGAAGAATTGACAGGGCTGCCTGCAGGGCGGATTCGTGAGCTTAGTCTGCGACCTGAAGTCGACAAAGTAACGTGATGTCGGGCGGAGCGGGGAGACTACGGGTAATAAATAGGCTTGCAGCAAGGTGAAGCACACCTCGAATCGCCGTATAGGCGTAGGTGTGTTTTTTGTTGTTCTTGAAAGATTTGGTTCAGGCGAGGAGGGAGTGGAGCGAATGAGGGTTGTTGTGTATGCGGTGCGACTGAATAGAGAACGCAAGATGATATTCTCCATCGACTGGGAGACGGATCGCAACTATTGGAGCGGAAGAGCGGATGAAGTCGTTCGCCTTCGCGAGGAAATTCCTCTGGGCGAGGCAGAGCGGCTGTGCCACTTGTTGACGGAAGAGTGGGAGGGGGCGACGAAGGCGGATAGACACGCTGAGCGAACGACGGGTTTGCACGGCGGGAAGGAAGCTTCCGCGAAAGGTTCAGTAGAAGGGCGAGATAGGGACGGCAGCTGGGCGGATCGGTTGGCGAATGTGGCGAGATCCGCCGGATATAGCGGAGAGATAGAGAGGGTTGCGCTGAAGGAAGGGGCGGATTCGCGCCTGATCGAAGCGGCGGGGTTAGCGGCCGAGCGCATGGCCGGCCGCTCGCTGCTCCGCGAGGAAGCGCAGCAGCTGTTGGACGCCGCGCCGGCAGGCAGCGCGGGCGTCAAGCCGCTTGCTGCGCTGCAGCTCGCGGCGCTGTTGGGGGCCGTGCAGCTTACGGCTGCCGTGGCCCCCGATGATGTTGCAGCCCCCGCTGCGGCGGGGCTGCCTGGTTGGGCCGAGCGGGCGCTGCGCCGCGCTCGGCTGTTGTGGGGGCGCGGACGGCGTCGCGCCCCGGAATTGCGCTGCCGGCGTTGCGGCAGCGCCAGGCTGCGGCGCACGGAGTGCGCCGCATGCGGGAGGCAAGCCTGCGCGTATTGCGAGGCTTGCCTGACGATGGGGCGCAGCCGCGAATGCGAGCTGCTCATTATCGGCGCGCCGGTCCCAGGAGCGGCGGCTATCGAACCCACATACCCGCCGCCCATATCGGCCGCGATGTCGGCGTCTCATTTTGCCGCCACTTCGACGCCCGAAATAGCCTTCAAACCGGCTATAAATTCCACAACCGCGGCCGAAGCCGGAGAAGTTCGACGTTACCTTGCCAAGCGCTGGGGGCTCAGCCCTGCGCAAAGCGACGCTGCGGCAGAGGCGCTCGCTTTTCTTGAAGACCCGTCGGCTTCCCGGGGGCGTTCGTTTCTGCTTTGGGCGGTGACGGGAGCGGGAAAGACCGAGATGATTTTCCCGCTGCTGGATTCGGTTCTGGAGAGAGGGGGGCGAGCACTAGTAGCGACGCCAAGAAGGGATGTCGTGCTGGAGTTGGCGCCAAGGCTGGCTAAAGCGTTCCCTGATCGCAGATTTGCTGTTTTGTATGGAGGGAGTCCGGATCGTTGGCGGGAAGGAGAATTGACTTTGGCGACGACCCATCAGTTACTTCGTTTTCAAGGGGCGTTTGATCTCGTGCTGATTGATGAGTTGGATGCTTTTCCGTACCACAACGATCCGATGCTTCATTACGCTGCGGGTAAATGCGGCAAACCAGAGGGGCGCACGGTATATCTTAGCGCAACGCCTCCAGTTGCGATGCAGCGTGATGTGTCGCGCGGGAAACTGAGCTATGCGAGAGTTCCGGTTCGGTACCATCGACATCCTTTGCCTGTGCCCGGTAGATTAAAGCTGCCTTCTATCCGCTTCATGCTAGGTAAGCAGACAATACCTAATAAGCTGCTGAGCCCAATACGTCGATCCGTCGCCCGAGGAGCGCAATTATTTCTATTCGTGCCCTACGTGAAACAGGTGGAACCGATGGTTCGCCTGCTCCGTCAGGGTGCGAAGAGTCTCGGATTGACTGCTTCGGCGATCTCGGGCACGTCTTCTCAAGACGAGGAGCGGGGCGACAAAGTTGTCGCTTTCCGGGATAGCTCCGTACAGCTTCTTGTGACAACGACGATTTTGGAGCGTGGCGTTACGATCCCGCGTAGCGACGTTTTTGTCATTGACGCCCATAACTCGCTGTTCGATGCGTCTTCGCTCGTCCAGATGGCGGGCAGGGCGGGGCGCTCGGAGGATGACCCGTTCGGATTCGTCTACTACGGCGCTCCGGAGTGGACAAGCTCCCAGCGAAGCTCGGTAAGACAGATTCAGAAAATGAATACCGCTGCAAAACGCAGAGGTTACTTAAAAGAACGGTGAATATCGCAGCAGGCGACCCAGTCGGCAAAGCTAATTCTTGAGAAATGTAATGGGCTTTCTCTTCATTTGTAACTTTTCCGAACTTTACCTCGTCCAAATAGGAGTGATATTACCATGCCTATAAACATAGGAGCCTGGTTTGCGCCGGCCAAGCGCGAATGCCCGATCTGTGGGCGAGATTCTCGTCCGGCCGCTGTGCCGATTCCAGTTAAGAACTCGGCGCCGAGGAAGGCTTTGGCATCGTTGTGCGGCTCCTGTCTTCAAAACATCCCATGGATCGCACATCCGGTCTGCCGCGTCTGCGGACGAGCGGAGCTGTGCGAGGACTGCGTTCGCAGGACGGAACGCTTTTACGCGATCAGCCGCTGCGCGGTGCGATACACCGATGAGATGAAAAACTGGCTGGCGCTTTACAAATATCGGGGCAACGAGGGTGTCGAGACCATTTTGGCGGCTATGGCGGCATTTGCGTTCGAGCGTTTGCGAGCGGCGGTTCCCCAAGCCCATTTCCCGTTCATTACGGCTGTTCCGCTTGCTCCTGAGAGACTGCGCGAACGAGGATTCAACCAAGCTGAGCGGTTAGCCGTTCGATTGGCTCAATGGTATGGAATGACCTATCAGCCGCTGCTCCTTCGCCTACGTCACACCGAGAAACAAAGTCTCAAAACCCGTCGCAGCCGCGTCGTCGACATGAAAGGCAATTTCGCAGCAGCTCATCGGAGCTCTTTTTCCGGAAATATCCTGGTCTTGGACGATGTGTACACGACCGGAAGCACGCTTGACGAGTGCGCTCGCGTCTTACTGCAAGCATCCGAACCGCAATCGGAACGCCGAATTTACGGCTTGCTCTGGGCCCGATCCTAGCAGAAAACGCGAGATATTCCATTGAAACTTCCTTTTCGACGGCGTTCGCCTATGCTATGATAGGGTGACTTCGGAATACACTCTCATCCAAATTATTCCTGCAATCAAAGGAGGATACATGGAACGTCGCGCTAAATTAAACGAAATCGACATTGTACGCGGGATTGCGATTCTAGGCGTGCTGATGGTGCACTCGACCTCGTTCGCAACAATCGATATGAAAAATACAACTCTGTTCGGGGTTTACAACTTCCTGAACATTTTTTCCAAAATCGGAACGACTTCTTTTATTTTGCTCAGCAGCTTCGTGCTATTCTACAACTATTATCCGCAACCGCTCACGCTTCAGCGCTTCAAGAAGTTTTATCGAAATCGGCTGATGTATATTTTAGTTCCGTATTTGCTGTTTTCGATGGTGTATTTCGTACTGAGATGGTATCAGAACGGCTTCGCCTGGGATTTGTCGCAGATGTGGCCGAGCTTCTGGAGCAAAGTGTCGCAGGGCCAGGCTTATACGCATTTGTATTTTGTGTTTATTAGCATTCAGCTATACCTGCTGTTTCCGGTTTTTCTATTTCTGATGAAACGGTACAAATGGCTCGCGGCGTCCGCCATCGTGATCGGCGTCGGGTTGCAGTGGGCGTTCTTCCTGCTTAATCGCGAATACTGGCAGGTCACGAATCGGGGGAGCTGGTCGCTGTCGTACTTCGGGCATTATTTTCTCGGGGCATGGCTGGGCATCTACTTTGATCGGATCAAAGGCTGGTTGATCATTGCGAAGGAAAATCTGTCGGCGACGAGAATAGCGTCCTGGATCGCGCTCTGGGCTGTCTGGCTGGGGGCCGGCATCACCTATGTGACGATTTTCTATAACGCTCGGCTGTATCAGACGAGGTATTCGAATGCGTTATACGACGGCGTGTGGGATCTCTATACGATGATTACTCCGCTAGTTCTGATCCAGATCGCTTTTCTGATTGGCGGAAAAATGAACACTTCGTTCTGGGTCGGCCGATTGCGTCATCTGGGGATCGTATCGTTCGGCGTGTACTTGGTGCATCCGCTTGTCCTGCTCGTCTATCGGCAATTTCCGCCTAATGGCGGCAGCACGCTCATCCATCACGCCTGGTATGCCGGGGGCTTCCTGCTTGCCCTGCTGATTTCCTGGGTCGTCGTCACTGCGTTGAGCCGGTTGACCGGATGGTCCTGGCTGCTGTTCGGCAGCGTTCCTAATCAGCTTCAAGCCGCTTATTCGGACTCGAAGCGTGTCGACAAGTCGTCCGGCAAACCCGCTGCATCGGCATAGTCTTTAATTGACTGGCGAATTTAGGTTATATTTAGTATAATTTAAGCAATTGTAGTAGTTGATGTCGGAATTCGGGGAGATGATGGCATGGATTTAACCTACTGTCCGAGATGCGGACGACTATTCTCGAAAAACTTCCGAGAGGTCTGCAATAACTGCCACCAAGAGCTGGAGAAGGATTACGAGCGATGCGCCGAGCATCTTCGCAAAAATAGAGGCATGGACATCCAGCAGCTATCCGAAGAAACGGAAATCAGCATCAAGCAGATTGCCAGATGGGTGCGCGAAGGCCGGATTTCGATGATGGACGCGCCTAACCTGTCCTATCCTTGCGAATCGTGCGGCACGCTTATTCGTGAAGGGCACATATGCGAGAATTGCCGGAAACGGCTGCAGCGGGACGTAAGGAATGCCACTTCTCCGGGAGGACCGCGCATCAACCCTGACGACGAGAAGCACAGAAGCGCCTATCAGATCGGCGATCGGCTTCAAGACCGCGGCGGGAATTAAAGGAAACTCTAAACATTTCATATGAACTGACCGATAATAGGGATAGATTATTATCGGTCTTTTTTATTTATAGAGGTGATCTTCGTGAAAATAAATGATGTTCAGCGCATCGGCGCCTACCGCACGTATCAGCAGCAAAACGATATCCGCGCCAGCCAGGCCTCCGGCAAACGCCGCAAGGACGAGGTGCAGTTTTCGGCTGAAGCGATGGAGCTTCTCGGAGCGCAGCGCGCGGAAGATCCGAACCGCTCCCAGAGGATTGAGACGTTGAAGAAAGAAGTCGCAACGGGAACGTATCATGTCGATTCCGGCAAGCTAGCCGAGAAGATGCTGCCATTCGTTCGTGAATAGGTCGCTCGCAATCCAGATGGCGGAAGGTGATAACAATGGCAGTTCACGAATTGTGCGAAGCAATGGAAACTCTGTTGCTCCAGCATGAACAGATGAGCGGATTTGCCGAGCGCAAGAAAGAGGCGCTGATTGCGAACGATATTGAGCTGTTGAACGAAATGGTGACGAAAGAGTCGCGGTTGGTCAGGCTAATCGTGGAAACCGAAGGACGTCGCCAGCAAGCCGTCGTTCATTTTCTTAAGGAAGCGGGCTTCAGTCCTACGCCCTCAACTACAGTGGCCAGCCTTATTCGAATGATTACGAACGCAGAAGACAAATTGAAGCTTTCAAACCTCGCGGATAAGCTCAGTGCTGCTGTTGAGCACGTCAGAGCCTTGAATGAGCTGAACATGAGGCTGACGCAGCAATCCATCGAATTTAATGATTTTTCCTTAAACCTCTTATCCAGCTCTTATGACGATCAAGATTATGTATATAAGAAGCCGACCGAAGCGGCGTACGGGCAAAACAAGCTCAGCTTCTTTGATTCTAAAGCCTAGTCACTTTAACTTACGGCGAAATGGGGAAGATAGTAAATGATACGCTCCACTTTCCATGCGATTGAAACGGCCAAGCGCAGTTTGTTCACGCAGCAAGCTGCTCTGCAGACGACCGGACACAACGTGGCCAACGCTAATACAACCGGATATACTCGCCAAGTCGTAAATATGGCGGCGACCAAACCGATGGAAGCGCTCGGGATGAGCAAGTCGACCATTCCGGGGCAGCTTGGTACCGGCGTAGAGTTCAGCTCGATCACCCGGATTCGAGAGGGCTTTTTGGATGCCCAGTTTAGGAATGAAAGCAAAACCCATGGAAGCTGGTCGATTCAGGCGGATACGCTGCAAAAGCTGGAGACGATTGTGAACGAGCCTTCAGATACAGGTTTGCGGGCGGTGCTTGATAAGTTTTGGAAGTCTTGGCACGATCTTAGCGAGAACCCGGAGGACATAACGGCTCGCAAACTGGTCCGCGAAACAGCCAAGGCAGTTACGGACGCGATCAACCAGACGGCCCGTCAGTTGGACGATCTTAGTGCCGACATCACCGAGAACATAGGCGTGAAAGCCAATCAAATCAATACATCGCTTGAAACGATCGCCAACCTCAACTTGCAAATTCAGCGAATCGAAGGCCTTGGAGATAATGCGAACGATCTTCGAGATCAACGGGATTTATTAATGGACGGATTGTCCAAAATCATTAATGTAACGAGCGTGGAAACCACTGAGGGCAACTATCAGGTGTTAATGGGTGGAACAGCATTGGTAGAAGACGGAGAGTTCACACCGGTAACGGCCGAAGGGCTGCTAGCCAGCTTCGCAGGCGGCGACTTGAACGGCGGCGAAGTTCACGGGATGATTATTTCCAGAGATCAATACGTAGCCAACTATCAACGGCAACTGGATACGCTTGTGAATGGACTTGTTAATGGAGATATTACGGTTACGCTTCCGGCAGGGACGGTTCTGCCTGACGGTACTACTTTGAATAATGTCACCTATAGTGGAACGGCTCGCACTTTGACTGCTCCGTTAACTGTAACGGTACAGGGATTTAACGGTCTCCACCAGCTCGGATACACGATGATGGACCCGCCTCAAGCTGGTGGTACCTTCTTCGTATCCAAAGACGGAGGGCCTGTGACGGCCGGGAATTTGGCATTAAACCAGAATATCCTTAATGATGCCGGATACATCGCTTCCTCGATGAGAACGACGGGTACGCCTGAAACTGTCGTCAAAGGTAACAAGGATTTGGCGCTCCTGATCAGTCAATTCAGCGAAATGAAGATTGACTTTTCTTCAGTAGCTACCGGAGCCGCTACTGCGCAGGGCACCGTTAACGACTTTTTCCGGTCGATCGTCGGTCAATTGGGCGTTGAAGCTGAAGAAGCCAATCGTCAAACGACTAACGCCAAAATCGTAGTGGATCAGGTGGAGTCGAGACGTCAGTCTGTAAGCGGAGTTTCGTTAGACGAGGAAATGAGCAACATGGTGAAGTTCCAGCATGCTTATAATGCGGCGGCTCGCTTTATGACAACCATCGATGAAACGTTGGATAGAATTATTAACGGTATGGGTACGGTAGGTAGATAATTGGCAGGAGAGGGAGTGAAGTAAAGTGTTAGGACGCGTAACCCAAGGAACGATAACCAATCAATTGCTTCGCAACATTAACAAGAACCTGGGGCAGATGCAGGGGCTGCAGGAGCAATTGTCAACCGGGATGAAGCTTAATCGGCCATCAGACGATCCTGTAGGGATCACTTACTCACTGCGTTACAGAAGCGATCTTTCCCTTAATGAACGTTATCAAGAAAATGTCACTGCGGCTGCTTCTTGGTTGGATTATAGTGATACTTTGCTGAATCAGGTCGGGGAAATCGTCAAGAGAGCCAAAGAGTTGGCGATTCAAGGCTCCAACGGCACGAACCCGAATGTTGCACTGGATAACGTTGCGGCGGAAATGAAGCAGTTGAAGGATCAACTTCAGGGAATTGGTAATAGCCAATTCAAAGGGAAATATGTGTTTAACGGTCAGTTCACGGATGTTGAGCCGTACACGGATCTGACCAATGCGGCCAAAACGCTTACAGACGATTTCGGTCTTGAGTACTTAATCAGTTCGGGTGCTCCGGTAAGGGTGAATCTGACTGGCAACGATGTGTTTGGCTACCCGCCTTCGGGCGTAACTGCACCGAAGAACGAGGACGATAATCTGTTTCATGTTCTGGATCAGATGATTCAGAGCCTGGAAGCAGGGGATCACGCTGGGGTAGCCGCGCAACTACCTTTTCTAGACACCAGAGCGAATAAAATACTGACTCAGCGTGCAGAATTGGGCGCTCGGGTTAACCGAGTCGAACTGATGGAACAAAGGCTGAAGGATCTTAATTTGAATTTAACGACGCTCCAATCGAAGACTGAGGATGCGGACATTGAAGATGTATTGATCAAATCAAAAGTGAATGAATCGGTCTATCAGGCTTCTCTGTCAGTCGGTGCTAAAGTCATTCAGCCTTCGTTGGTTGATTTTCTGAGATAGCCTTAAGAATTGAGGTGTTCGTCTAATGATCCCAAGAATTTCAATACAGTCGCAGAGAGGGATTATCGGAATAGAGTCGCAGCGCGGGCAATATGAAATTAGCAGGCCACAGCCTGATCTGAATATTCGTTCCGAACGCGCAACGATTACGGCGAACAACAAGCCGGGTACGCTGATCGTCGATCAGAGTTTGACGAATGAGGCGTTAAACGGTGGAAAACCTCAAGCATTCTGGGAAAGAATTTATTCTCAGTATAAGCAAGTTGCAGCACAAAACATTCAGCAAATCGTCGAAAACGGGAATCGAATGGGAGCTCTGCATATTAAGGGGAATCCGATTGCAGACATTGCGCTTAACGAGTTTATTGAAGGGGCTCCGGATTTGCAGGTTTTCGGATATGCTTCTCCGGCCAACATTGCATTTCAATATACGCCTAATGATGTGAACATACAGGTTGAGCGTGGAAATGTAACCGTTGATGCGCAGATTCATCGGCCGGATATTCAATTCCATCGCGGGTCTGTGAAGATCTACATGCAACAATACCCAAAAGTGACGATCACTCCTCCAGAGATTGATATTACGGCGTAATTCGAAGAATGGCGTAAGATTATCGGCTGTAAGCGAGTTATCGCTTATAGCTTTTCTAATTTTGTTGACCGCGGAGGTAACCCGAATGTCTGAAGAAGCGAAAACGAATCATGTCGAATCGTTGGGGATACAATTCAAAGAGGGTTTGCCGGGCTTTGAGGCTTATAAAACGTTTGTTCTAATTGAGGACGAAAGCAATAAACCGTTCGGTACCTTGCAGTCCACGGAACAGGAAGCTGTTCAATTTGTGGTAGTAGATCCGTTTCAACTGTTCAATGATTATGAGTTCGATCTAGCCGAGACGGCTTGCGAGGATTTGCAAATTAGCCAGGAGGAAGAGTTGTTGATCCGCTCGATTATTTCCGTTCGGGGCGAGACGGGAGAAGCCTCCGTTAATTTGGTCGCCCCAATCGTCGTCAATAGAGCGAAGCGCGTGGGCAGGCAGGTTATTCTGACCAACACCCAATATTCGACCAGACATCGTTTATTTGAGTCGTCCGAGGGGCGCTAGAAGGGGGCGAGAGGGATGCTCGTACTTTCGCGAAAAAAAGGACAAGCCGTGGTCATTCATGACTCAATAGAAATTACCGTGCTGGAGGTCGACGGGGACACGGTCAAATTGGGCATTTCAGCGCCGAAAGAGGTGCCGATCGTTCGGAAAGAATTGCTTCTTTCTGTTAAAGAATCGAATATTGATTCCGTTGCTCAGTCGGCGGATCTTGCGGCTTTGTCTGCTCAGCTCAAAAAAATTAAAAAATAATAAAAGCGGTATTAAGTTCCTGATCGGCCATGCCGATATATGTACTATGACCGGAACGAGGCGGCCGACTTGTTATCGGTAAACAGGAGATTTGCAAGGACGCGAATCTCAATTTATACACTCAGGGAGGAACTTCATTATGCGTATTAATCACAACATTACAGCACAGAACAACCACCGCAACATGACGTTGAACAACGTAGCAACTAGCAAGAACATGGAAAAGCTGTCTTCCGGTCTTCGTATTAACCGTGCAGGCGACGATGCAGCTGGTCTGGCTGTATCCGAGAAAATGCGCGGTCAGATTCGCGGTTTGGAGCAAGCTCAACGTAACGTTCAAGACGGTATCTCCTTCATTCAAACGGCTGAAGGCGCAATGAACGAAATCAGCGCGATGCTTGTTCGTATGAAAGAATTGAACGTTCAGCATGCTACTGGCACGTACACTACGGCTCAGAAAACGAACAGTATCGAAGTTGAGTTGAAGGCACTTACTTCTCAAATCGATAGCATTCTGGACAATACCAAGTTTAACGGTATTGGCATCTCGGGTACGGGTTCGGTTAAAATTCAGGCTGACGATGATACTGTCAAGATCGATATTGGCAAGATTACAACTACCAGTATTAAAGGTCTGGCTGGAACGACCTCTCTGGGTCAAGTTGAAAAAGCGATCACAGCTGTATCGACAGAACGCGCTAAGCTGGGTGCTCTGCAAAACCGTCTGGAATACACATCCAACAACCTGGGTACAACCATCGAGAACTTGACGGCTTCCGAGTCGCGTATTCGTGATACGGATATGGCTGACGAAATGGTTAAGCTTACGAAGAATCAGATTTTGCTGCAAGCTTCGCAAGCAATGCTGGCACAAGCAAACTCGGCACCACAAGGCGTTCTGTCCTTGCTTCGTTAAGCTTAAGAGAAGTCGAAAGACCTTGGATTTTCCAAGGTCTTTTTTTAATTATAAGCTAATATTTGGTTGCGATGCAGTCGATATAAATAGTAAATCGATATTATCGGAGCGGAGTGATACCATGAACGTGCAAGCTTCAACTCATGTTCAGTCAACGGGTTATTCACCGATTACAAGCAGTCCTCCTGCAGAGTCTGTTAGACAAAATCATGAACAGCCAAATCAGTCAGCGGTTCAACAGGTTCGCAACGGAAGAGAACTGCAACTAGCAGAACTGAAAGGCGTCAAGCTATCTGTAGGGGAAGAGCAATTGATTCGGGCGATTGATCGTGCGATCAAATCTCTTGAAGGACCGGAGACTCGATTCGAGATGAAGGTTCATGAAGCTACGAACGTTGTTACGATAAAAGTGTTCAACAAGGAAACCGGTGAACTGATTCGGGAAATTCCTCCCGAGAAGTCGCTTGATCTTGTGGTCAAAATGAAGGAAATTGCCGGCATTCTTGTCGACGAGAAAGTATAGAGGGGGAAACCATAATGGTTACGCGTATTTCGGGATTTGCTTCAGGGCTTGACATCGATAGTCTTGTCAAAGATTTGATGAAGGCAAAACGTGCGCCTTTGGACAAATTGACACAGCAGAAGACGTCGCTGGAATGGCAACGGGAGCAGTATCGCGATCTGAACATTAAGATGGTCGATCTGCGCAATAACAAGCTGTTTAACTACAGCCTTAATGGTTCTTTAAATGCCAAGCAGGTCAGTGTTTCTGGTAATACGTCGGCTGTCAGCGCTAAAGCTACCTCTTCAGCAACGGCAGGAACAATGACGGTAGAGGTTAAGCAACTGGGTTCATACGCTACAGTGGCTAGTAATGATAAACTGACGGGTGTCACACTCCCTCTTAATAAGAATACTCCATTACAAGGTTTGGGATTGGGGTATACACCGGATTCCGGAACGACCAATGTAACAATCGAAATTAATGGCAAATCGATTACGCTGGATGGCGCAACCAGTAGCTTGAATGATCTCATTGCCAAGATTAATAAAGACACGAACGTAAATGCGTATTTAGATGCCGAAACTGGAAAGTTCTCGTTAACCTCGAAGGAGATGAAGGGGGAGGCGATTACATGGAGCGGTTCTCTGCTAGACAAGCTTCTCCCTACAGGGAAAACGGATAGTAGTGCCGGTCAAGTAGCAAAAGTAGCGATCAATGGAATTGTAATGGATAAAACAAACAACTCGTTCGTTCAGGACGGTGTGGAGATCACTCTGAATGCCGTGTCGACTGCTGTTAGCAACTTAACCGTTAAGGCCAATACGGATAGCATCGTCGATTCTATTAAGACGTTTATTAAAGATTACAACGATTTGTTAGAATCGGTTAATAACAAGCTGAACGAGGAACGTTATCGGAGTTATACTCCACTTACGACTGCTCAAAAAGCGGAAATGAAAGACGACGAAATCAAAATGTGGGAAGAAAAGGCGCGAAGCGGCCTGCTTCGCCGTGATCCGACGTTGACGACCATGACGGACAGTATGAGACTCGCGATGATGACAAATGTCGAAATCGATGGAAAAAAAGTTAATCTATTTTCCTTTGGTATCGAAACAGGGGATTGGCAGCAAAAAGGCAAGTTAGTTATTAAAGATGAAGCTAAACTTCGTGCCGCGATAGAGGCCAATCCTGATGAATTCGAGAAGTTGTTTGTTCAACAAACCCAGCAAACGGTTCCGACAACGGAGAACGCTGCTACTAATCCCAATAACGGTTTGTTTAGTCGTCTGTCGAGCATTCTGATGACAAGTATTGAAGGTTTGTCTTCCAAAGCCGGTACATCCAAGGTCAGTACAAGCAAGGATGCAGCGTTCATCGAGTCCAGTCTAATTAGCGAGCAACTTAGGACATTGAATACTCGAATTAGTGACTTTAATGCACGTATGGATCGTTGGGAGAAGGCTTATTATAAGCAGTTTACGGCAATGGAAAAGGCGATGAATCGTTTTCAATCCCAATCGAGCATATTCTCTCAATGAAGCAGCTCATTAAGGAGATTCTGGTCGAGAGCGCTCGCTTAGCCGAACTGACGCAGCCGGTAGACTATGAGGTATATGTGGAATTAACGGAAAGAAGACAATCATTGGCGGAAGAAGTGCAGAGAAGAAGCGAAATATCAGAAGCCGAGAAAGCTTTGTTGAGAAGTATTTCACAATACGATGAAGTTATCTTAGGCCAAATGGAAGTCCTAATGAAAGAAGCAGCATCAGGAATCCAAAAAATTAACGGCTCAAAGAAGCAAAAAGAGAGCTATGGAAATGTAAGCGCGCATGAAAGCATCATGTTCGATAGAGGGGTATAAGGATGAATATGAACCCGTTTATGAAATATCAACAGACAGCAGTGCAAACATCCGGCCCGCAGTTATTATTAATGTTGTACGATGGAGCAATCCGGTTTACGCGTGCGGGGATTGAAGGCATTCAGCAGAGAGAGGTGCAGAAGTCCAATACCAATTTGATTAAGGCACAACAAGTAATCCATGAATTGGTAGCCTCCTTGAATTTTGAATATGAGCTCTCTCATAATCTTGTTCAAATATATGAGTATATGATTCATCAATTAATCGCAGCTAATACTCGCAAGGAGAGCGAGCCTGCTCAAGAGGTTCTAAATCATCTGATTGAGTTAAAAGCGACTTGGACTATTGCAATTAGAAAATCAGCTCAGGCTGAGGCTCAACAAATCTAGGCTAACAACTAAACTGATCCATAACAAAAGCCTGCGCGGATACCGCAGGCTTTTGTTATGGATTACAGGGCTCTTAATAACGGTGAATCCACATATTCGGGGTATTGCTCAAACATTTTGGTCTTCATCTGCGCCTTGGCCAACGGGGCATCGCAATAGGAGCAATATTGAATAAATAACTTTAAAGGAGCCTTTTGCCGTAAAAGAATGGCCTGTTCCCAAAAATTTAAAGCTTCGGTCGTTTTGCCTTCGATAATATGGAAAGTTCCAAGGTTTTCACAGCTTGTTGCATCCAATTGGTTATGTTCAAGTAGATGCTCGTAGTACTGTATAGCAGGTTTAATGTAGCGTTTGGATAAAAAGAAGTTGGCTAAATGATTAATAACAGTAGGTAGACTGAATGAATCGATAAGCGAATCGAAAGTATCCCAGATCTTCAAGGCATAAAGCTGACACAAAACATCGGCAGCCACAAGTTCCAATCCAGGCTCGAGTTTCTGGTCCTCAATTTTTTGGCTCGACTGAGTATAGAGAACGAATTTGGCAAATTGCACGCCTACACTGTCATCGAGAGAAGTATTCTCGTACTGTTCTATCCAGTCGAGACGAGACCATACGATGGAGCCGAGAATGATCATCTTACTCACAGTAGGATCGGTAACCTCCTCAATGGACCTATTCTGAAGAAGTTGTTCAAATCTTGTCGTCTGTTTACTTAAAAGAGAGTATTTCATTTGTTCACTTAGACTCAATTCATCAATACATGGAAAGCGATCCATATAATATTGTGCAAGTTCCAAATTTCCGATCCCAATTGAGATTTTGGTCATTGTAATGATCTTCTGTGGAGTAGCAGTGATGTGAAGCAGTTTGTCCAGAAAGACGGCAATATCGCCCGCGGACTCATTCAAACTTAATATTTCTACTATTTTAATCCATGCTTCGCTATCCTGATTGTTTGCCTTGAGTAAGAGTGTCAAATAATAGATAGATTGATTAAAGTTGTTTTCCCTCTCGTAGATAAGTGCAAGGAGCCACATTGGCATTCGCATAGCCATACTAGGACTGACGAGAGCAAGATCTTCTTGAAATGCCGTTCGCCTCTCAGCTTCACGAAGTGCAGTCAACAGTTCCTGTTTGGCCTGTTCATGAAGTCCCAACGAGATAAGGATAACGCCATGTACACAGCGGACGTCAGGATAGTCTAGGTATGGAATCATCTGCTCATGAAATAAGTTCCATGCTTCAATGTATTGTTGGGATTGCAGATAGACATCCAACATGGCCCATAGACTGTTTCTGTACCACATCGTCGTTTTGTGCTCGCAAGCCAGTACAATCTTTAGATGATAGCTGGCCTCCTCAAATTGGTTCGCCATAATAAATTGTTGAGCTAACATACTGTGGTCATAATCGCTCAACTCGTTCTTGTCCATCATCCCCTTGAAAATCGCCATGTTACGCTCATGTTTGTTTTGGGATGCTACAACCTTATTGAGGTACCCGGAATGAAGGATATAAAAGGGTAGAGCAACGACCTGATAAGAAGAACCGTCTGAACGCTGAATTTGTTCGTGAATAGGTCGATCGTATTCGAGCCCCATACGATTTGCGAAAATTCGCTGGATAGGCAACTCTGATATACTAGCGCTACCAGAAGAATCAATGAAGTTACGCACATTGATCTGGTACACAAAATGAGCGGTCGGTTTCTCGTTGGTCAGGAAGCTACGCAAGCCGCGAATCTCCTGTTCTTCCACATATTCATCCGCATCCAGAACCAGAATCCATGTGCCGGTCGCATGTTTTAGAGCCTCGTTTCGAGCTGCAGCGAAATCGTTAATCCATTCAAAATCATATACGTTATCGGTAAAAGTATGGGCGATTTCTTTTGTTCTGTCTGTCGATCCAGTGTCTACAATAATGATTTCATCTACCCAACTCTGTACGCTTGTTAAGCATCGTTCTAGAAATTGTTCCTCATTTTTCACGATCATGCACAATGATATGAGTTTGTTCATAACTCCTCCGATGATCAAGTCTAGTAGGTATACGTGTATAATTAAATAGTAATCTAGTTTATTGAAAAGGCCAAGAGAGGAATAGGAGTTATGAGAGAGTTATGAAGAATATTTGTAGGTTTCTAATTGTGTAAGGAAGTTAGGTCGATATACTATAATATAAGATATTATGCGAGAATGCTGGCATTAAATAGGGCAAGTGGGGTGCGTAATTTTGATATCTTTAGCGATGATCGTTAAGGATGAGGAAAAGTATTTGGCCCGGTGCTTAAAAAGCGCTGCTGCGATAGTCGATGAGATGATTGTTGTGGATACGGGTTCAACTGATCGAACGAGAGAGATTGCTTCAGAGTACGGAGCAAAGGTGTTTGATTTCAAATGGTGTGACGACTTTTCAGCAGCTAGAAATTATTCTCTTGAGCAGGCTTCGGGGGATTGGGTGCTTGTGTTGGATGCTGATGAGTACTTAACGGAAGAAAGACCGGATGCGATCAGAGTATTTACGAGATCGGCATCTCGTCGGATCGGCTCGATTAAGATTGTGTCCAGGTTCGTGGAAAATGGACAAACGTTTGAAGATGTACATTCTATTCCAAGGTTATTCCCCAGAGGAGTAACCTATGAAGGCCGTATTCATGAGCAACCGACTCCGGTTCTGCCTGTAGTGGAGACAGGGTTGAAGGTGCTGCATGATGGCTACTATATGATAGATAAATCCGCACGTAATATTCCGTTACTGCTAAAGGCGTTGGAAGATGAGCCAGATGATGCCTATTTGAATTATCAATTAGGCAGGCAGTATCAGGGCGCGAAGCAGCACGAGCTCGCAGTAGCCTATTTGGAGAAGGCGTATGGATTGTTGCAGCCGTCGGATGCCTTTTCCCTTGGAACTATTATTGAAATGCTTCAAGCCTACACTAAATGCAAACGTTATGACAAAGCGATGGAACTGGCCGGGGACGAGGTGACGCGCCTGGAAAGCTCTCCTGATTTCTGTTTTACGGTTGCACAGTTTTTGCTCGACTACGCAATTGATTCACAAGACTATTCAGTTGTAGAGAATATTGAGAATAGCTATTTGAAGTGTCTGGAATTGGGACGCCGTGGAGTCCCGGAAATCGTAATTGGTGCATCTACTTTCTTGGCAGCGTACAATTTGGCTGTGTTTTATGAGTCTGTAGGTAACAAAGTCGAGGCGCAACAGTATTATGGGTTAGCGGCTTCGTATGGGTATGGACCGGCGGTTGGAAGATCGAAAAAATAAAATTATGGAGCCACTATGTTGGCTCTTTTACTTTTTTCAAATCACTTATGAAGGACCGGCTTTGAAGTATAGTAGGCTGCAACTTACTTGGTGTTGTCCGTCGATCCGGTATCAACGATGATCATTTCATCTTCGACTACCAGATTCCAATATTTAATTAGTCCCAATATCTCAAATTAAACATGATAAATGTCGATAAAAGTAGAAATAAAGCATAAATAAATAAGGTAATTACGTTATGATGGAGTTAGTTTATATTAATCATTGCAGAAAAGGCGTCATGAATAACGAATACAAATCTATTCCTCCCGACGACTTACGCAAACTGCAGCTCAGACAATTGGAAATGTCTCTGACAAAGCCAAGCGCATCGCAACATCGGACAACTTGGCTGGCCCCCCCAATTTGGACTCGTAGAGATGAACAGGCGGATGATCGCGGATTGGCAGGAAGATTTAAATGCGCAAGATGTGTGATGTGCTGGAGGTGCCAAATGCGGAAGTATCATCAAGATAAAGTGTTAGATATCATTCAGACGTTAAAAGAAGCGCAGCACGAGCTTATACGTCTACAATCCGAACAAAATGATAGTGCGTTCGTAGGGTTGCTAGCTGACTGCCAGGAATGCGCTATTCACATCGGTCATTATATTGAGAGCTTTGAGGGTGAGGGAACCCAGACGGTGTCCCTACTTGAGAAGTATTGCGATATTCTCTATTTTGCAAGTACTGAAGCCGACAGTGCCAACTTTATCACGGCATTGCAAGATCAGCTCGACAAGATTGAGAGAAGTGCTAACAATGAATTGAAGCAGAACAAAATAGAGATTGTATTTATCCCCTATAAAGCTAGCATGTGGGATAGCTTTGAATCCGTATGGTTAGCGGCGAAGGATGATCCAGAGTACGATGCTTATGTAGTTCCAATCCCTTACTTTGACAGGAATCCAGACGGTACGCTCGGACAAATGCATTACGAAGGTGCTGAGTACCCAGATTACGTGCCGATCATGGATTGGCAGAGTTATAATTTGGAGGAACGTCGTCCAGATATCATTGTAACGCATAACCCATACGACGATAAGAATAGTGTAACATCTGTCCATCCTAATTTTTATAGCAACCGATTGCAAGATCTCACGAATCTATTGGTTTATATTCCTTACTTTGTCGTTCAGAATGACGTGCAAGAGCACTTTTGTATATGTTCGGGTGTATGTTATGCCGACAAGGTATTTGTGCAGTCCGAAAAGGTGCTTCATACGTACTCACGTGTATTCAAAGAGTCTATACAAGAACACGATCATAAGGGGCTATTCGGTAAGGCTGAAGACAAGTTTGTTGCCCTTGGTTCCCCCAAATTCGATAAGGTCATTAATATGAATCATGTAAGCCTGGATATTCCGGATGAGTGGCGCGCTCTAATAGAGAGGCCTGATGGCACGCGGCGGAAAGTAGTTCTTTACAACACATCTATCTCCGCCATTTTGCAGGGAAATACAGCGTATCTGCAAAAAATTCTACATGTGTTCTCCTGCTTCCGCGGACGTGATGATGTCGTTTTGCTGTGGCGACCACACCCGCTCAACCAAGCGACGTATCAATCGATGCGCCCGCAGTTGTTGGAAATATACGAACAAATTGTTGCTCAGTATAAGCGCGGCGGCTACGGGATCTATGATGAAACGCCGGATCTTCACAGAGCAATCGCAGTGTCTGATGCTTATTATGGTGATAGCAGCAGTTCACTAGTGTCCCTGTATCAGTTCACAGGTAAGCCATTGATGATGCAGGATGTACATGTTCAAGGAGGAGATTCGCACCCTCTAGCGATTCAACAACTTTATGATGACGGTGTCCATTACTGGTTCACGGGGATACAGTTCAATGGCTTGTTAAAAATGGATAAGCAAAAGTGGGAAGTGGAATACCTCGGCACGTTCCCAAATGTAGGCATTGAAAGGATCGGCTTATATCGTTCATTGTATCGATCGATGGCTCATTTGGATGGTAAGATGTACTTTGCTCCCGGTATTGCGGATTCTATCGCAGTTTATGACATGAAGGATAACACATTCAGTCAAATTGCTATTGCCAAGCACAAGGAAACAAAAGGTCTCAAATACTTCTCCGTTTCAAAATTTTCGAATGTCATTGTATATAAAAAAGCGGTTTTCTTTGTAGCTTCATCCTATCCAGCGATTATTCGTCTGGATAGTATCTCAGGCGAAATGGAATATATTACGGATTGGGTTCCTGTGGTAACTGGAATGACAAACGATATGGACGATCTCTTCTTTGCGGACAAGCTAGTCGTTCAAGATAACTGCATTGTTGTGGCGTCGTGCTGTTCCAATGCGGTTGTTCGCTTCAACATGGACACGTTCACTTCAACCATTTATTCTGTTGGAAGCAGTTCCAACCGGTATTCGGGGATATGTTATGATGGTGTCGATTACTGGTTGTCACCGAGAAGTAATGGTCCTGTTGTCAGGTGGAACATGAGCACGAACCAATTGAGCGAATATGGTGATTACCCGGACGGTTATTCCGCTGGTGAGTTCAGCTTCCGGGGCATTATCTACGCTGAGCAACATGTTTGGTTGTTCCCGATCTATGCGAATATGTGCATTAAGATATGTATTGATACAGGGGAGATGACCATTGCCGAGGACTTTCAAAGCGCGTGCCTCGATGGAGATATTGGTCCTGTAAGCAATGATCATAATTATGTATTTGCTTCAACAGATAGCCATGATAAGATACTCGCCTATGCGGGTAAACGCGGGACCTTGATTGCGTATGATCCTAAGACGGGCGTGCGCCGTGAAGATGTCGTCATGTTCAAGATGAATAGTAGCTTGTCCAAGACATTATTTAATGCTAGTGACATTACTAGCGATGATCTGAACGATTTTAATTATTACGAGTCGCCATTTATGAATCCGCCATTTATGAATCTGTGTGATTTTCTTGATCATGTGGTGAACCCTGATCATGCTGAAATCAGCGATATACGAGGTCAGAGACAAGTTGAACTGCGGGGCAGGGAGATCGCTCATTCAGATGGGAAAGCAGGCGAAGCGATATTCGCTTACTTGAGGGGAAAAGTACTATGAATGTATCGATGATTCTGTCCGGTGGTACAGGTTCAAGATTCGGTGGTGTGCTGCCTAAACAATATTGGACTTTGTGTGGCAAAGAAATGATTGCCAATTCTATAGATGCGATGAAACTGTCCGCTTCGACAGATAAGGTTATTATCGTAGCTGGAGCTAATGACCTGGCTCGTCTAGAGAGTGTCTATGACGTTATTTGCATTGAGGGAGAGTCATCGCGCAACGGTTCGTTGCATAACGGTCTTGAGTATATAAAGAAGAACTTCCCTGAATGTCAAAATGTCTTTATAACGGAGGCGGCGCGCCCTTTTGTAACCGCTGCTATCGTCGACTTGTATTACGAATTTTTAGGAAAGTACGATGCGGTCATCACAACTTCGTATATAACGGATAGTTTAGGACGCGAAGGAGAAGACGTAACCGATCGATCGGAATATTATCTGATTCAGGCTCCGGAAGCTTTCCGATTTGACCTTCTTTATGACAGTTTTTCCCGTGATTCATCCATCACTGCCACGGTGCAACAGCTTCCTGCTAGCCGAAACGTGATGAAGTATTTCGATTTTAAGCATAATGTCAAGATCACTTATCCTGAGGATCTGGCATATGCGGAGCACTTATTGAATCTTCGTTACCAAATGAGGTGAGAGAAATGGAAAACGATAAGCTTAATTTGATTGCAATGGACCTTGATGGGACGCTTACCCAGCATAAGAGTAAGCTGGATAATGTGTGTCGTGATATATTGAACAAGCTTTCACACCATTACAGATTAGTAATGGTGTGCGCGGGAAGCTGTGAGCGTGTTTATCGACAAATGGAAGGGTTCCCAATTGATATCATTGGAAATTATGGGATGCAGCGATCAACAGATCAACAAGGGACTCTTATCATGTGTGAAGATCATTCCGCTCCTGTTGACCATAAGCTTATGACAGAACGTGTTCTGATGCTTCGTGAGCAGCTCGGATTGACGGAGCTTTATGGTGATGCGATTGAGTTCCATGCAAGTGGACTCGTTACCTTCCCCCTTCTCGGCACTTCGGCGCCTCTGGACAGAAAACTTGCCTACGATCCAGATCGAAGAATACGCCGGAGCTTCCATGAGCAGGTGAAGGAAGTATTCCAAGACTACACGGTATTTATTGGCGGTTCTTCTTCCTTCGATATCGTCCCACAACCCTTTAATAAGCATTACGCACTGGAATCCTATTTGGACAACATAGGAATCAGTAGGGATCAGGTTGTTTACTTTGGTGATGATTATGGCCTGGGTGGTAACGATGAGAATGTGTATCTCTCGGACATTGAATTTGTTTGTATAGACGATTATCGGCAATTCCCGAACATTGCGAGTAGTTTCCTTTGAAGGATGGTGAGCGCAAGTGATATACGCTGGTATTTTAGCAGCCGGACTAGGGACCCGTATGCATCGGCAGGACATGCCGAAGCAGTTTCTGCCGCTTGGCGAGAAGCCGATCATACTTCATGCGCTAGAACAGTTTCTTATTAATCCTCACGTTGGAAGGGTCATTGTTGTTGCACCTGACACATGGCGAATGTACACCGAGGATTTGTTATCGCAAGTAGATAGGATGAACAAGGAGCTATTTGTCATTTCGGGCGGTGTGAATAAGACCGAATCCATGTATGCGCTTAGCCAGTATATTGATGAAACATGGGGTATTGATAGCTCTGATGTCTTGATCGCCCATGACGCAATCCGTCCTTTTATCACCCAGCGCATCATCGACGATAATATTGCCGTTGCCCGTTCCCGAGGAGCGGCGAACACGGTGATGATCACCAATGACACCATCCTAGTATCAAAGGACGGGCTTTCATTAGATACGATTCCGAACAAGTCGCAGATGTTCGCGGAGCAAACACCACAAACTTATATGTTAAAGAGGTTAAGGAATGTTTTCTCTCGAGCGATTACGGAAGGAGTTTCATTGCAAGGAGAGTCGGAGCTGACCAGGCTTTATATTCAATTTGGGAATGAGATGGGGCTTGTAGGCGGCGAATATTCTAATATGAAAATCATTAATCCCTATGATTTGGAAGTTGCTAACGCGCTGCTACAGGAAAGAAAGCTATGATTAGTCGTATTTTTAGGCTCGTTGATACTAAACGTATAGAAATGGTACAACGCGAAGTTCGTTTTTCAGAAAATGCTGTACTTGTAAAGCCGGATTATCTGTCGATTTGCGCTGCAGACCAAAGATATTATTTTGGGAAGCGTAAAAAAGAAATTATGAGTAAAAAGCTGCCAATGGCGCTCATACATGAAGCTACAGGGACTGTCATGCATGATTTTACTGGAAAGCTTGCTGCGGGTACGAAGGTTGTTTTAGTACCCCTTGTTGCGGAAGACAGCAACAGCGGCATTAAAGAAAACTACCGACCAGGAAGCTCCTTCCAGTCAAGTGGTGTTGATGGTTTTATGCAGGATCTTATTGTCACTGCACACGATAGGCTTGTGCCTGTTCCTTCAAACTACTCGATTATCTATGCATTCAGCGAGATCATGAGCGTTGCCCTCAACGCAATTGAAGCGTTTGAACAAAGCTGCCTTACGGAAAAACGTACTTTTGGCGTCTGGGGTGATGGCAGTGTGGGATATGTTATGTGTCTTGCCCTTAAATGTCTCTATCCGAATGCCCGTGTCTATATGTTTGGAAAAACGGCCCGAAAGCTGCAAAGGTTCTCTTTTGTGGACAAGGTCTTTTATATCGATCAGATTTCGCGAGATTTTCAAGTGGATCATTGTTTTGAATGCGTCGGAGGACTGGGTAGTGAGGCGGCAATTGAGCAGATCTTAAGCGTCATCTCGCCACAGGGATGTATCAGTCTGCTTGGTGTAAGTGAAGATTCAATTTCGATAAATACACGAACTGTTTTGGAAAAAGGGTTGTGCCTTATTGGTAACAGCCGAAGCAATACGTCCGATTTTCGCAGGGCTGTTTCGTTAATTCAGGATAATGTATTTTGCCAGAAATATTTGCAGATGCTTATTTCTCAAGTTGTTGAGGTTAAGAGAGAAGAGGACATCTCCTTTGCCTTTGAGCAGGATACAGTCAATGACTTTAAAACAGTGATGAAGTGGATGATATAATGTCACGGCAGGAACGCAAGCTTGAAGAGATTGAGATAACGCCACAGATTCTGCGACAGATGCAGATGATTCAACTTGAGATTCTAATTGAGATTGATCGTATCTGCCGCAAACATGCTATCCCTTACTCGATTGATGGAGGCACACTTCTAGGCGCTGTTCGTCACAAGGGCTTTATCCCTTGGGATGACGACATTGACGTCATCATGCTTCGTGACGATTATGAAAGGTTTTTCCGTTTATATAAGTCTGAGCTTGATACAAAGCGCTTTTTTCTTCAGGAGCGTCGTACGGATTCCGGGTACAGGGTCGGGTATACACGAATCAGGCGGAATCATACGGTTTATCGACGTGCCGGGCACGAACACATGACCTACCATCAAGGCGTGTTTATTGATATTTTCATCCTTGATAATGTCCCGAATAATAGAATATTACAAATATTGCACCGCGGCGCCTGCTTTATAAATCGAAAGATTCTTTGGTCTGAGAGCGGAAAACATATCGCCGGAAATGCTTTTTGGCGAGGTTGGTTTGCAATCGTCTCTCTTATTCCTGCTGACTGGGCTTTCCGAAGCAATGATACGATTGCGAGGTTGTGTAACCGAAGAAAAACCAAGCTCATTCGCCATAATACTCATCCGTACCCTAACCCCAAAGATTGCGGATACGGTATTCCATCTGAGCTCATGCTGTCATTTGCCGAGTTGACGTTTGAAGGACATTCATTTATGGCTGTTGCGGATTATGAACGATATTTAAAGCTTCTATATGGTGACTATATGACGCTTCCTCCACAAGATAAGCGAAAGCCGCATATTCATCTATCTGCCTTTGAGCCTGTACATATTGAAACCGAGTGATGAATAACGGAAGGAGGCAAGGTATGCTTAAGCGTTTGGCTATATATGTGGTGTATGATAAGGATGGCATAGTTGATGACTATATTCCCTACTTTTTAAAGGAACTGTCCTCGCATATCCAACATCTAATTATCGTTTGCAACGGCATTTTGTCCGAAGCTGGGAAAGCGAAGCTTCTGCCTTTCACAAACGATATTTTTGTACGTCCTAATATCGGATTTGACGCTGGTGCGGTACAGGACGTTCTCTTGAACCTGTATGGGTGGGACAAGATTTACCAATACGATGAACTACTCATATGCAACGACACTATTTTTGGTCCGCTTGTTTCCTTCTCCGAGGTTTTTGAAATAATGGACCAGCGCGAGGTTGATTATTGGGGACTTATTGAGCAATCGCCCCTTGATTTGCGCTCCTACGATCGTGAATACCCGAACGAGAAATCGCCGTATCATATACAATCCTACTTTTTCAATGTAAAGACAACCTTGTTGCATTCTCAAGTATTCCGCGAATTTTGGGATAAGATGGAGACATCGGATTCCGTTATGAAGGTTGTGGAACGATACGAGTTAGGTATGGCCGAGACTTTTGCGGAACACGGCTTTACATACAGCGCATATTGCGACATATCGTCGCTATACTCCGACCTTCCTGAATATAATTATATTTATACTTACCTTGAGCCTCTCGAACTTATTAAACGTCTTAAATTTCCTTTCGTTAATAAGAAGGCATTCAACATCGCCTTGGATGGCCTGCTGGACGTTTCCGATGGCTATAATCTTAGCCAGCTTATGACCTATATTGATAGGCAAACGCCTTACGATACCAGCTTAATTTGGGAACACATTCTTCGGAAATATTCGCTCAGGAGCATTTACGAGACGCTACATCTCCATCATGTATTTTCAACAATATTCAGTGTTCAGAACACCCTGCATTCGGAGAGAAGCGCGGCTGTCATCTGCCATTTGCATTATAAGGATTTGATAGGAGAATGTCTTCAATACATTGCAAATATACCGGATAACATCGATATTTATGTAACAACAGGAAGTGAAGAACTCAGAGATCTTATCATTTCCGAGTTTCGCCGATTCCCAACTAGAAGAACGGAAGTTCGACTTGTTGAGAATCGTGGACGTGATACCGCAGCGTTGCTGATTGACTGTCGTGACATATGGGACAAATATGAGTATCTGTGTTTTGTGCATGACAAGAAAACTGCTAGAGGCTTTGGAGCCCCAAGTGTTGGAAAATCCTTCATGCGACTACTTTGGGAGAACACTTTGGGTAGTCCTCATTACATAGACAATGTCTTGGATCATTTCGAAAAAAATTCGCGCTTGGGTTTTTTGGGCGTTCAAGCTCCATATCATAACAACTATTTTAATTTTATGTTGAATCGCTGGTCTAATGATTTCGAGTTGACCGTCAGCCTAACTGAAAGACTTAAGCTTACAGTCAATCTTGAACGGGCAGACCAGCCGATTTCATTAGGTACCGCTTTCTGGTGTCGCACCAATTCAATGAAACGTTTGTATCAACATCGCTTTGACCGTGCGGATTTCCCAACTGAACCCGCGCCGGTTGACGGAACGATTATGCATGCTATCGAACGTATCTTTCCCTTTGTTGCCCAGCATGAAGGGTATTACAGTGCGACGATGACAACAGACAGATACGCCTCTGTTCGTAACATTGACATGGAGTATATGGTAATGGGGATGGTCAAGGCTAAGAGCAAATACATACCTATTACGAACTATGCGAGAGCTGCCGAAATTGCCGGTTATGAGAATTTACTCGCATACTGTAACAAGTACAGTACGTTATACATCTATGGTGCCGGGGACTACGCGGCAAGAGTCGCGAATGTATTAACAGGCAACGACATCACTTATAACGGATTCATCGTTTCTGACGATAAAGTAGAAAAGGGAAAAGGAAAGAGCGTCGGAGCAGAGCGTGAGAAATATATGGAACACCCGATTTATTTTTTGTCTGAAATTGCGAGCAGGAAATCGGACTGTGGGATTATTTTAGGGTTAAATAGACATAACGCAGCAGAAGTTATGCCTCAACTAAAGGATTATGGCTTTAATGATGTTTATGAAGTATTTGGGGAGGGCTAATCTGTGCATATCGAAAGCTTAACGCGACCTGTCTATCTAGCGCCTTTTTCCGCGAAGGCAGTATTGTTTTATCATCTCCTGCGCAAGCATAACGTATTTGTGTCTGGTTTTTTGGATAATAGTGTTGAGTTACAAGGACAAATGTACGATAGCTGTGAAATTCTGTTACCTAAGCAGATACAGCCTGTGATCGAAAAGGCAACGGTTGTTGTGTGTTCCGCGAAGTTTTTTGATGCAATATCCCGCCAACTCATAGAATTGGGAGTGGGTGCGGTTCATATTTTTAGTGATTTCTCAGTTGACGACAACGTCACCGAGCTTACCAAGCACATAGATGAGGCGTTATTTTCCGCTGTTGCACCAAAGCATGTACCGGCCATGAAAGAACTAGTCATTGCTTGCCAGGGACTTGATCAATGGCAGGATATGCTGAAATATTTTATGTATGAGTATGTGCAACCTTATGTTTTTACGGAAAAGTCAGTGGGATCGGTTGATACACTCCACGGTGAACGTTTTCTTTTATGCGTGAATGGAACAGATGCTTTCAATGAGGATTATTTCAATATGTGTGTGGAAAGTATTGCTCTGCAGGCGTATGTGCCTTTTGATGTTTTATTCTTCTGTTCAGAAAAAAACAGGGTGTTCTCAGAGCAATTGTTGAATGATAAAATACCGTACACAACAAGTCATATCATTGCGACAGAACGTCTCATATCCGATATATTTGAGTTGCTTGAATATACAAAGCCTTATGTAGAGGGATACGATTATATTTTAACCATGAATGCTGGGGACACCCTATCAAAAAATGCGGTGTATGCCGTCTCTGAAGTGTTACATAAACATAATGCACCAGCAGTTATTACGGCTTATGAAGATCGCATTTATAAGAATAGCTACATTGCGCCCTATTATAAGGATGACTATATTGAAGATGACTATATTTCTCTCAATGTCCTTCTGCGTAACTTCATGGCTATCGATGTACAAGTGCTAGATAACCTGAGTTCTCTTCAAAAATCCGATGTTTTTATTATCCAAGAGGTATTGTACCATTACAGGATTGACGAGAGTGCGAAGTGTGAAAACGATATGAAACCTATCGCTTTCTATCTGCCTCAGTTTCATCCCATTCCGGAAAATGATAAATGGTGGGGGGAAGGGTTTACGGAGTGGGTCAACGTCAAGCGTGCTTATCCTATGTTTACTGGTCATTATCAACCCCATGTACCTGACATGTTAGGGTACTATGATTTAGTTGATGATGACGACATACAGCGTAGGCAGATTGACTTGGCCAAACAATATGGTATCCATGGCTTTTGTTATTACTACTATTGGTTTAATGGGAAGCGTCTTCTTGAAAAGCCGTTGGACAGGCTTCTTGAGGACAAAAGCCTGGATTTTCCATTCTGTATCTGTTGGGCTAACGAAACATGGAGCAGACGATGGGATGGTTCTGAAAGCGAAGTGCTTATGCAACAGGTTCATAATGAAGGAAGTGACAGGAAATTCATTATGGATGTTATTCCCCTACTAAAGGATCCGCGCTATATAACAGTAAATGGCGAACCTATATTACTAATTTATAGGGCGGATATGTTCGGAAATCTTCAGCAAACGATAAAAGAATGGAAAAGAGTTTGCGCGGAACATGGCTTACCGAATATTCATGTTTCTATGGTTCAGACATTCGGTGCACATAATCCGCAGCTTTATGGATGTGATTCCGCAACGGAGTTCCCCCCCCATAATCAAACATCTAGTCCTGAAACAGGAGACATCTCGGGGCTAAACCCAGATTTTGGGGGGAAGATTATTGACTACAAGGACTTTTTAGCCCGAGCGATGAACGCCCGGAAATCCAATTTCCTCCGTTTTAGAGGTGCGATGCTTAGCTGGGATAATACAGCCCGGCGACTTACCAAAGCGACGATATTCAGAAATGCGGAGCCGGAAGAATATAAGAAACTGTTACTGTCTCTAGTCGATTTTACAAGCAGAATGCCAAAGGATGAGCGGTTTATATTTATTAACGCGTGGAACGAATGGGCTGAGGGAACCCATTTGGAGCCTGACAAGAAGTACGGAGATGCCTACTTAAAAGCAACGTTGGATTCTATAAATATGAACTGTTAGGAGCGAGATATTATGAATAATAATGCAAATGATATTTATCAAAAGTTTCACGAGCTGTCTGATGAGCAGTACCTTGAGTTATTGTGCAGGGCTGAGCAAGAGCCGGTCATTGATGGCGTTGTAATGCCTGGATTTCCGGATGAAGCCTTTCAAAAGGGATCAGTTGGAAGTGCTGGAGGAAGGACGCTTCGGCATGAGGGATTTAAGTTTTATTCCACAATCAAGCGGTATGCTTCAGAGTTTGGGGTGACGCTTGACTCTAACACGGCAATTTTAGATTTCGGAGTTGGCTGGGGGCGAATGATTCGCTTCTTCTATAAAGATATTCCGTCCGAAGGGATTTTTGGCATCGACGTCATGCCTGAGATGGTTGATGTTTGTAAGAAGACGCTACCGAGCGGAAAATATTCCGTATCATCCCCCCTTCCCCCAACCGGTTTTGCAGATAACTCTTTTGACATTATTTTTGCCTATTCCGTTTTTTCACACTTGCGGGACGATGCTGCTGAAGCGTGGATCAAGGAGTTTTCCAGAATTCTGAAACCGAACGGAATTGTCGTTGCAACTACGGAAGGAAAGGCCTTCTTGGATAAATGTGAGTATTATCAGAAGCATCCCGAAAAAGCAGCGGATTCAATTTGGCATCAGATGATTAGTGAGGGTTTTAGTCCAATTGAAAAGTTTCGTGAGAAATTCGATAACGGCGAATTTAGTTATGTTGCCTTCGGTGGGGGCGGTGTCTTAGACGGGTCCTTTTACGGGGATTGTGTTATCCCTCCCCAATATGTCGAGAATGTATTTGGTAAGTACCTGATTTTCAAGGATTATGATGAGGCTCTGAGTTACTTGCCTCAAGCGGTTTTTGTTCTTCAAAAAGGATAATGATTTAGTAAATTCATTAATATGTAATGGCAGGTGAGTATATGAAACAGTACGCATTTCCCTACCGTTCGGTAAAAGCGGCTAGCAAGATCGTTCTGTATGCTGCGGGTGATGTAGGGCAGCACTACTATCGACAACTGCAAGCGACAGGTTATTGCGAAGTTGTGCTGTGGTTGGATCGGGCGCCAAATGCAAGTAACGTCCATCTTCCCGAGACAATTGCTACTCTTTCGAGTGATGAGTACGATCTGGTCGTGATTGCGATTGAACGTGCTGATCTAGTTGAGAGTATTAAAAGTTTGCTTACTACATTAGGAGTTCCGAATAGCAAGATCGTGGACACACCGCCTGTCGTCGTGTCGTTAATTAGTGGATACTCTCGGTTAACGCTGCGAGAATGGTTAGAAGATACGGGCCGTGTTAGGGGCGAATTGTTGAACTACTTCGCTAGAGCTGAGGGGCAGATTAACTATTTTGAGTCTTTGATACACGAGATTAAGATGAGCTGTCAGCAAGATAGACGGCTTAAGCTAGTTGTTCAACAGCGAGCATTCCAACTTGTCGAAGATGAGTTGAGTTCCACGGAGATGCGCTTAGTGCTACTGCGGTTATTGCTTGAGGCGGATTGCTTCGATAAACGAATGATGCGATTATTCGTGAAATATATCGGTGAGTTGCGTCACAATTCTGCGCAGAAGTATTGGCTGATTAATGATTTGTCAGGAATTTGGACGCATTATGCTGGTGTATTGTATGAGGATTACTGGCTAGATAAGCAACATGTAATGAAGGAATTTGCTGAAGAACTTGCCTTGTCGTGGAATCCTCCTCCGTATCGTAAAGAGAATAATCGAACGATATGCGTTCTCACGATTGGATTTTATCCGAGTTCACTTTCGCTTGCGCAGTTTACATCTCCTATTACGAAGGAGTTAATAAGAAGAGATTATCAGGTTCACGTTATTGATTTGAGCCTGTTTCTCTACGACTCGGGCGCCAGCTTTTTGCAGCCGATGTATTTTCACTCACAGCCAGGCCTTACCGCGAAACAATATGACCGAATCCGAGAGTATTATCCAGAACCGATTCATCTGCATCATTCGGATGCGGCGACAATAAGAGAGCGACAGCAAGAAATATTGGATCTGATTAGCGACATTAACCCATATGGTATTTTTGATCTAACAGATGAGTGGGGACCAATCTCACCCTACTATTACCGCAATTATCCCACAATTTATTTTCCAACCCGCAAGGTCCGAGAGTCGAGTTCATTCTTTCATCGGTTTGTAGTTTCGAATAATCTTCCGATTGATGTGCAAGCGCCAGTCCGGGAGGATCATGTATTGCCTACCCCACTATATGTTGAATATGTAAATCCTAAGCGTGGGTTTAAACGCAATGAGTATGGATTTGCAGTCGATGATATTCTTGTAGTAACGGTAGGAAACCGTCTGAATGTGGATATTAGTCCAGAGTTAGTAGATACGTTCTGCACGGCGATGTGTACCAATCCCAAGGTAAAGTGGGTTTGTGTCGGTCCAGACGAGCATCGTTATATGATAGAGAATTACTCTTACCTTATCGGAAAGCAAATTATTATGTGGGGATATGAGCATGATCTGCCGGGACTATATGGAATGTGCGATATCTATCTTAATCCGCAACGATTCGGTGGAGGGATGACCATCGCATGGGCGATGCAGCACGGGCTTGCATTAGTATCGCCACTAGGAGCTGACGCGGGGATATTGTATGCGGGAGAGGAATTGGCGGTGCAAGACGATAAGGAACTAGCTTCGTATGTGATGGACATGGCGAATAATCCTGATGTGCTTGCGCATAATCAAGCGATAATGTATCGGAAGGCATCCGAGTGGAACATAGAACGATATGTAGATACGTTGATTGAAGGTATGGATGAAGTTGGTAGAGAATTTGAAGCGAAGAATACAGGATATCTTTGAGAGAAACCTCCTACGAGCCGATATCTTTAGTGTTTTACCATTTGATTCATTGTAATTCGGAGGTGGATGCGCAATGTCATGCTATAAATGTATCATATGGGGGGCCGGTCTTGATTATGAGCTGTTTTATAATGCAGTTAAGTACCAAGAGGTACTCGGACATGTTGAAATTGTAGGTGTGACTTCGAATCAGCCTATATATAAAGAACTCGACGGCAATCGATTTATAACGAAAAGTGAATTGAATTATCTAGATTTCGATTTATTGATTATCTCGAGTATGGGGAAGTTTAGTGAAATTCGATGTGAAGCCCTCTCAATCGGGGTTGATCCAAAAAAGATTATCAGTATGAAGGTGTTCTCTTTGCCCGGTTTCCATATCGATAAATATATGTCACTCTTAAATTCTAATCTCACAATATTCTCGATTAATTGTTGGGGTGGGTTAACCTACAATCGCTTGGGGATGGAATTTCTATCGCCTTTTATTAATATGTATGTGAACGAGACGGACTATCTCAAACTGTTGCGTCATCCCAAATCTTACTTAACCCACGAACCGACACTAGTAGAGTACAGATACGAACCTACCTTACAGAATGAATATCCCATATGCCGCATTGATGATGTGGAGCTGCACTTTAATCACTATACTACAGTCGAACATGCGATTGACAAGTGGAACAGCCGTAAAGTGAAAGTAAACTGGGACAACTTATTCGTTATGATGTATACAACTGATCCTGAAGTGGCAAGTCGCTTTATTGATTTGCCTTATGAGAATAAAGTATGCTTCGTTCCATTTACAACCTCCGAAGCGTCTCTATTGCCGATTAACTATAGTGAAGCAGGCGAACTAAGAAATGTTCCATTCTGGGCAATCGTTAACGGGCTCGCGTGGGGTACGTACAAGCTTTACGATGTGTTTGAATTATTGAATGGGAACTATAATGATAAACGAATTAACATCAGGGGCAAGTAGACGATACGTATTCCTTTTACTTTTAGCAAATCGCGAGTAGCTGAGACTACTATACGTCACACCACCTGATTGCTAAATGAACGGCTATCAGGTGATGGTGAATTTAAGGCAAAGTGCTCTTCGTGGATGCAATCACACTTTCAAACTCCACGAGCATTGGTAATCTCTTCTGATAGTTATCCATTGGACATGCTGCTTATCTTTTCGTATTATTAACATCTCGAATATCCGACCATCCGACCGTATAGCTGCTACTTAATTAGAAGTGGAGTACTGTTCGTTTTCCATAAAGTTGTCGTTTCCTATGGGCAGGCTATCAAACGATGCCCCCATTGAAGGAAACTAGATTATGCCTACCCTTTCCTATATGGAGTATTATTCGCCCCAAAGTTGTTTAATCGACAAAAGCATGGGATTTGAGTGAGCCCTGTCGTGAACCTGTAAATCGGGAGTACTACCTCCAACTGATGTATCGGTATGTTTTTCGGTGGGGAAGGGAACGACGAGTATTCGGGCTGAGTTCCTATAAATGAAAGAGGGGCAAATAATGAGGGGAGATCAACGATACTTATCGGGGAGTAAAAGAGTTTTATGTTTCTTGGCTACAGAAAAAGGGTATTTCACGCTAAAACACGCGCTGCTTTGCGGTCTAAGAGAAAACATTGGCTGTGTTGTTTCCTATAAGGATAAGCGAGTTAATGATGACTATATTCAACAAATTATGTTGCTATGCGAGGAGTACGGAATTGCCTACTATAATTGGTTCCAGGTAAAGGATAAGTTATCTGAAGTTGTAATCAATCATGGGGTAACGGGTGCAGTGACCATCTCTTGGCAGTATCTTATTGATTTGCAATTGAATGCTCTTTTACAAGACGAATTAATTGTTATTCATGATTCATTGCTTCCTAAATACCGGGGGTTCGCGCCAACCCCAACTGCTATACTTTGCGGAGATAAAGAAATCGGTATTTCCGCTATTTTCGCAGAAGAAGAGGTAGATAGCGGAAACATTATCTTGCAAAAAAAAATGATGATAAAAGATGATGACTATATCAAAGATATCATCACAAGACAATCCCATCTCTATGCGGAAGTGTTTTTGGAGCTTATGAATATGATGCAAACGAACCAATTGGCCTCGTATCCACAAGAGCATGAAAATGCAACATATAGCGTATGGCGGTCTGTGGATGATTGCAGAATAGACTGGTCGAAACCTGTAAGCAAGATCTATGCTCTTGTTCGTGCAGTTAGCTTCCCCTACCCTGGTGCATTTACTTTTTATGAGGGTAAAAAAATAATGATTTGTAGAGCTAAGTTAACAGACAAGGATTTGAAGTTTGCCATCCGAGACCACGGAAAGATATGGTCCATTGAAGATGGGGCACCGGTCATTATTTGTGGAGAAGGCATGTTAAAAATTACAGATGCCGTATTTGAAAATGGGGAGAAAGTTATGTTTGAAAAACTCAGAGTGCGTCTGAAGTAATCGGAATTAGATGAACCCAATCTACGATAAAATTGAAGGTGAGTTCGTGATGCGCGTCGTGTTTAACAAATCTCCTGTTATTGCAACTACTATTTCCTATATCGAAAAGGTATTAACACAGAAAGTTAGCGGGGACGGGGAATTCACGCAAAAATGCTCAGCGTGGATGGAGTCACAATCTCATGCTACTCGCGCATTATTGACGACTTCAGGAAGCCATGCGTTGGATATGGCGGCTTATCTGTGTGAAATTCAACCTGGCGATGAAGTTATCATGGCTTCGTATACATTTTCGTCCACGGCCAACGCATTTGCTGGTCGTGGGGCAAAAATTGTCTTCATTGATATTCGTCCAGATACGATGAATATGGATGAAACGTTAATTGAAGAAGCGATTACCGATAGAACGCGTGTCATTGTTCCGATGCATTATGCGGGGGTATCTTGCGAAATGGATGTCATTCTGGATATCGCCAAGCGTTATGGGCTCCTTGTCGTAGAGGACGCGGCGCATGGCGTCATGTCGACATACAAAGGAAGATCACTAGGCGCAATTGGAGATTTCGGATGTTACAGCTTTCACGAGACAAAAAACTATAGTATGGGCGAAGGTGGAGCGCTACTTCTTCGTGATGCTTCAGCAGTTCAGAAAGCCGAAATTATTCGTGAAAAGGGAACGAATCGTAGTCGTTTCTTTCGCGGAGAAGTTGATAAATATTCGTGGGTAGATTGGGGCTCCTCATACTTGCCTAGTGAGATGAATGCAGCTTACTTATGGTCGCAGCTTGAAGTGGCCGATAGGATTAACGATGCACGCCTTGATCGGTGGCAACAATATTATGATGCACTTTTGCCGTTAGAGTGCAAGGGTTTAATCGAATTACCGTATATACCGCCAGACTGCGTTCACAATGCACATATGTTTTATTTGAAGGTAGCGAACGAGGGGGTTCAGTCTGACTTATTAAATCACCTCAAGCGAGACGGGATTGGTGCTGTATTTCATTATGTACCCCTACATAGTTCAGCAGCAGGGCGGAAATTCGGAAATTTTCATGGAATAGATAAATTTACGACGGTTGAAAGCTTGCGATTGATTCGGCTGCCCATGTTTTATTCGCTGTCAAGTCAGGATGTTGAAACTGTCGTCACGAGTATATATGAGTACTTCAAACAAAGAAGTTGGTAGTGCGTTGTATCATCTGAAGGCTAGGGAAAGATTACGTGTTGAATATCGATGTTGTAAAGTTATCATGAGCGACTGGGGAAAGTAGTAGGCCGGAGGTTTCCACATATGACGAATGAAGAAACCGTAGCAAGGCTCACAAGGCACTTCAAAGAACAAGATGATACTCTTTCAGTGGGGAAAAAAGATATTTCTCATTATCTGAACTTATCCCAAGTGATTCCGAGATATTTGTAGATTTGGGTGCTAAAGATGGGGATATTATCATATATTTGGCGAATAAACCCAGATTACAAAATTTATTTGCGTCACTATAGTAATTATGCACCTGTAACGGTAATGTACGCACTACCCTGAAGCGTGTTTAAAGAGGGTACCACATATAAAATTTGGACAAGGATACTACTTACGCCTTGGCAATGAAACTGAATTTTCGGCGAGTCGAGATAGGGGAGTAGGAGGATCTATCATGAAGGGCATAATACTAGCAGGTGGCACAGGATCGCGCTTATATCCGCTTACGAAAGTCACCAACAAACATTTACTTCCGGTAGGCAAGTATCCAATGATTTTCCATGCCGTTGCTAAGCTGAAGATAGCGGATATTACCGATATATTGATCATAACAGGCAAAGAACATATGGGAGACGTAGTGAATCTTCTCGGCAGTGGCAGCGATATGGGGGTCACGTTTACCTATAAAGTGCAGGATGAAGCGGGCGGGATCGCGCAGGCACTGGGACTTGCTGAGAATTTTGCCGGAGGCGATCCTGTCGTTGTCATTCTGGGTGACAATATATTCTCCGACAGCATTGCTCCGTATGCGAGATCGTTTGCCGAGCAGGGGAAGGGCGCGAAGATCTTGTTGCAGGAAGTTCACGATCCGCAGCGTTACGGCGTACCAGAACTGGAAGGCGATCGAATTGTATCTATCGAAGAGAAGCCGCGTGAACCGAAGAGTAATTATGCGGTCACTGGAATATACATGTTCGATGCTCGCGTGTTCGATATTATCAAGGCACTCCGCCCATCGGCACGTGGAGAGCTAGAGATTACCGATGTTAATAATGCATATATCGGATTAGGTGAACTAGGCTATGAGATTCTTGAGGGTTGGTGGACAGATGCGGGTACGCACGCTTCATTAGCGAAAGCGAACGAACTGGCCCAGAACCTTCAGTTCAGTGAAGAGTTTGGTAAGTTAAAGTTGTAGGGAATCAAAGTCACGTATTATAGCTATTAAGAAAGGGCTGCGTCTTACGTGAAAATAACTGTAACTCGGTTAGCAAGCGTTAAGTTAATCGAACCAAGTGTATTCGGAGATCATCGCGGGTTTTTTATGGAGTCCTATAATGCCGAACGATACGCGGAGAACGGAATTACAAACATTTTTTTGCAAGACAATCATTCGTTGTCTGCGGAAGCCGGGGTGCTGCGTGGGCTGCATTATCAGTTGAATCCTAAGGCGCAGACGAAGTTGGTTCGTGTCACAGCCGGAGCGATCTATGATGTCGTTGTCGATATTCGCCAGGGCTCCCCGACGTTCGGACAGTGGCAAGGGTTTATCCTATCTGCGGCGAATAAACGTCAACTACTCGTGCCGAAAGGCTGCGCGCACGGCTTCTGTACATTGGTTCAGAATACTGAGGTCATGTACAAGGTAGATGAGCTATACTCGCCCGAGCATGATCGTGGCATCGCGTGGAACGATCCGGGGCTTGGTATCGATTGGCCGACCAGTTCTCCTATCCTGTCGGGCAAAGACGAGAAACATCCGACGCTTGCTCAGGCGGAACACAATTTTGTATTTGAGGATGAATAAATCATGAAATTGCTCATTACCGGCGGGGCGGGGTTCATCGGCAGTAACTTTGTTCATTATATTCTGCGTGAACATCCTGATGATACGCTGATCATTGTGGATTCGTTGACCTATGCGGGGAATCTGGAGAACCTGCATGCCGCTGCCCAACAGCCGAACTATCAGTTCGCCCGTATCGACATTACGGATCGCAGTGCACTTCGTCCAATCTTCGAGCAGGGGATCGATGTGGTGGTCAACTTTGCTGCGGAGTCGCATGTAGATCGTAGCATCTTGGAGCCTGATGTGTTCGTGCGTACGAATGTTCTGGGGACACAGACGTTGCTCGACCTGTCGAAAGAATTCCAGATCCAGAAATTCGTGCAGATATCAACGGACGAAGTATACGGAACGCTCGGCGACACAGGTTTATTCACAGAGCGTACGCCGCTTGCCGCCAATAGTCCCTATTCCGCTAGCAAGGCGGGCGCTGATCTGCTTGTGCGCGCGTATTATGAGACATTCGGGTTGCCGGTAAACATTACGCGCTGCTCGAATAACTATGGTCCGTATCAATTCCCGTAGAAGCTTATTCCACTAATGATACAGAACGCACTCGCCGGCCACTCACTGCCAGTCTATGGCGATGGACTGAACGTGAGAGATTGGCTTTACGTCGAAGATCATTGCAGCGCGATTGATTTGGTCATTCGTAAGGGTGCTAACGGTGAGGTATACAATATTGGCGGTAGCAACGAACGGAATAATCTGCAAGTAGTGGGGACGATTCTGAAAGAATTAAACAAGCCAGAGTCGTTGATCACATTTGTAAACGATCGTCTAGGTCATGATCGTCGTTATGCGATAGATGCGACAAAAATTCGAGAGCAGCTTGGCTGGAATCCAAAGTACAGCTATGAGTCCGGTATCATAGAGACGATCCAATGGTATTTGAATAATCAGGAATGGATGGATCAGGTGAAATCGGGGAGATATTCGGAATACTACGAAAAGCAGTACGGTGAACGTCTGGGAGGTTAGCCTGATGGGAACGGATACAGTGAAGGTGTTGGTGACGGGAGCGAGCGGGCAGGTGGGCCAGGAGTTGGTTCATATAGACAATGCCCAGATCCAAATCGTTGGGTTTGGTCGCGACCAATTGGATATCACTGACCTTGCCCGTTGCCGAGAAATTCTGGTGGAAGTGAAGCCCGACACGATTATCCATACCGCAGCATATACAGCAGTTGATAAGGCGGAAGAAGAACCGGAAGAGGCTTACCGTGTAAATGCGATTGGCACACGTAATCTGGCTGTCGTAGCTGAGGAGATCGGCGCGAAGCTGTTATTCGTCAGCACGGATTACGTGTTTGACGGAACTGGGAAGGCACCGTACGAGGAATCGGCAGAGACGAAACCACAGAGTGTGTACGGTAAGACGAAACGTGCGGGCGAGGAGTTCGTGCTCGAACTGTCTAGCCATTATTTTATTGTGCGAACCTCGTGGGTGTATGGCCGATATGGTAACAACTTTGTGAATACGATGTTGAAGCTTGCAACTGAACGGGATTCGATTACAGTTGTAGCGGATCAGATAGGTTCGCCGACGTATGCGCGTGATCTCGCGGCGTTCTTGATTGAGTTGGTGCAGACGGAGAAGTACGGAATCTATCATGTCTCTAATACTGGAAGTTGCTCGTGGTATACGTTCGCACAGGCGATATTTGCCGAGAGCGGCATAAAGGTGCGAGTAGAACCGTGTACAACGGCGGAGTTTCGCCGCCCGGCGCCACGACCAGCGTATTCTGTAATGGATCAATCGGCGATTCATCGCAATGGTTTGACTGGCCTACGTCCATGGCGTGTGGCGTTAAGAGAATTTCTGGGCGAGTATGAGGATAAGTGAGGTTGTTGATGCAGCGTCATCCGTCTTTGGAGTGTATTCAGTCTGCTAGAGCGTTATGTGAGCAAATATGGATGACACCGCTTACAAAAAAATATTGACACCAATCTTTACCTGATGTTATATTCGAATTGTGGGCTAGGTACTGGTGCCTATGTCTAACGTCATTTGAATATGAAGGGAATGTTTAACACATGCAAGGTAAAGTAAAATGGTTCAACGCAGAAAAAGGTTACGGTTTCATTGAAACAGAGCAAGGTGGCGACGTGTTCGTTCACTTCTCGGCTATTCAAATGGACGGTTACAAAGCTCTTGAAGAAGGCCAAGAGGTCGAATTCGACATCGTGCAAGGCGCACGCGGTCCTCAAGCAGCTAACGTTACCAAATCGTAATCATACCGGCGCGATCGCCGAACTCACATACAAGCAACGTAGCGCTTCCCTGGAGCAATCCAGGGTTTTTCTTTTTCTAAACGGCATTTGCAGTTAATAAGCCAAGTTTTCAAAAAATTCAAAATTATTAACGGAATGTTTTGAAACGCCTATCGCAGATGTGATATTATAGAGGTAAGCAAAGGAGGAGTTGCCCCATGAAATACAACATTCGAGGTCAGCGTATGGAAGTCACAGATGCATTAAAAGAGTACGTCGAGAAAAAGCTGAGTCGTCTGGATAAGTATTTTGAAACACCTCCACAATCCGATGTTAACGTAACCCTAAGCGTTACGAAAGGCCATCAGGCCGTCGAGGTTACGATTCCCCTTCCGGGAGCAATGCTTCGCGCCGAAGAGAAGCGGGACGATATGTACGCTGCGATCGATTTCGTAGTGGACAAACTGGAAAGACAAATTCGCAAGCATAAGACGAAGATCAACCGCAAATTCCGCGAACCGGGCTCGGCGAGAGCTTTGTTCATAGAAGATTTTGGCGGCGGGAACAGCGTAACGACATTGGCCCGCGACGAGGACGAAGATATGGAACTCGTCAGAACGAAGCGGTTTAATTTGAAGCCGATGGATGTCGAAGAAGCGATTCTGCAGATGAATCTTGTCGGCCATAACTTCTACGTGTTCGCGAATACCGAGACGAAAGAAGTGAACGTAGTTTACCGTCGCAACGACGGCAGGTACGGATTGATTGAAGCGCAATAATCCATAACTAAAACAATTCAGCCTCAGCGATCTTGCTGGGGCTTTTCATTTTGTCTCCATCGGCTACATGCCCCGCCCCGAAGTACAATCCTCCCAGCCCCTTTTTCCATATGATGAAGAAAGGAACGCATACCTGCCAACCTGGCAGCTATGAAAGCAGGGAGGTTCTGCAATGGAGGTTTTTTGGCGTGGCCGAAAAGTGCTGATAACCGGGCATACGGGCTTTGTGGGGAGCTGGCTAGCATTAACGCTGATCCGTCAAGGTGCGGCGGTGTTTGGTTATGCGTTAAAACCGGATACGGAGCCAAGCTTATATAGCCTGGGTGGGATTGACCAGTTACTTACTGACAACTACGGAGACATTCGAAATCTGGACGACCTGAAGAAAACCATGCTTCAATCCGAGCCGGAGGTTGTTTTCCACCTAGCCGCCCAGCCTCTCGTTCGCCGTTCGTACAATGATCCGGTCTCTACCTTCGCAACGAATGTAATAGGTACGGTTAATTTGTTCGAGTCCGTTCGGCGCTGCCCTTCGGTGCGGGCAGTTGTCGTTGCGACGACGGATAAGGTATACGAGAACCGGGAGTGGATATGGGGATACCGGGAAAATGAACGCCTTGGAGGCAAGGATCCGTATTCGGCTTCGAAGGCGTGCGCAGAATTAGCGACTCATGCGTATTCGGAGTCGTTTTTTCCGGCGGGGCGTTACAAGGAACATGGAGTAGCCGTCGCTACCGCGCGGGCCGGCAATATTATCGGCGGGGGCGACTGGTCTGAAGATCGTCTCGTTCCGGATTGTCTGCAAGCTCTGCAGCAAGGAAGCGTAATGACTCTACGGCATCCGCATGCGACGCGACCTTGGCAGCATGCGTTGGCGCCTGTAGAGGGGTATATGCGATTGGCGGAGTTTTTATACAAGGAGGGACCTACGTACGGAGGGGCGTGGAACTTTGGGCCGGATGACCGCGATGTGCAGACGGTCGGCCATGTTGCGGAGCGGCTTCGGCAATTGTGGGGAGCGGGCGGGGGGCTTTTAACGTTTGATATGGAGAAACCGGGCTGGCCGGAGGCTCAAGCCTTGAAGCTCGACAGCTCCAAAGCTGCCATTCGACTTGGCTGGCGTCCGCGTTGGAATCTGCACACGGCACTCCTCAAAACGGTAGAGTGGCACAAAGCCTATTTGCAAGGAGCAAACGTCGCTGAGCTGTGCCTTCGCCAGATTGCCGAGTATGAGGAGGGGGAGGCGACATGACGATTACACTGGGCTCGATTTGGCAAGTTCAATGGAAAGGGGAGCTGCGGGCGGCGATTGCTGTAACCGATAGCGACGACAGCGGTGAAGCACAGTTTATGATGCTGAAGCCTGAGGCGAACCCAAGTTGTGCAACTGAATCGGACATTGTTGCGGACAAAACCTACACGCTCCCCGAAGATCAGGTCGAGGGCTTCCTGGCCCAGGCGGAGAGCCGACTTCTCGAAGCAGTCCTCAGAAAACGAGTTCTGCTGGAGACGGCTCGTCATTATCGGGTGAAACACTCCCCGAAGAAGGTTTTTTCTCCTGGTCAAGCAATCTCCTATGGAGGTCGCTTCTTTGACGAACGCGAGGTGCTTAATCTAATCGATTCGTCGCTTGATTTCTGGTTGACCGGCGGCCGGTATTTAGAGCGCTTTGAAAAAGGGCTCGCCGACTATCTCGGAGTACGGTATGCGCTTGTGACGAACTCCGGTTCCTCCGCCAATTTGCTGGCTTTTATGGCGCTAACCTCTCCGATGCTGAAGGATCGAAGAATTCGGAAAGGCGATGAGGTCATTACGGTTGCGGCTTCTTTTCCGACGACGGTGAACCCGATCGTGCAGTTTGGCGCCGTGCCCGTATTCGTCGATGTCGACCCGGAAACCTACAATATCGACACTGAGCATCTGGAAGCGGCGCTAAGCGCCCGAACGAAAGCGATCATGATCGCGCATACGCTGGGCAATCCGTTCGACTTGCAGCGCGTTCGTGAGTTTTGCGACAAGCATGGACTGTGGCTGATTGAGGATAACTGCGATGCTCTGGGTTCAAAATATTTTTACGAAGGGCAATGGCGGCTGACGGGAACGGTCGGCCATATCGGTACGTCCAGCTTTTATCCCCCTCATCACATTACGATGGGAGAAGGCGGAGCCGTGTACACGAACGATCCCCGGTTGAAAAGGGCCATCGAATCGTTCCGTGACTGGGGACGGGATTGTTGGTGCGCTTCCGGTAAGGACAATACGTGCAAACGGCGGTTTTCTCAGCAATTCGGCGAGCTCCCGGCAGGCTACGATCACAAGTACGTGTACACGCATTTCGGTTACAATCTCAAGATTACCGATATGCAGGCTGCCATCGGGTGCGCGCAATTGGAGAAGCTTCCGGCCATTGTCGCTGCCAGACAAAGCAACTGGAGAATGCTGCACGAAGGCCTGCTCCCGTTGGCTAACCTGTTCCGTCTCCCGAAAGCGACAGAAAACTCCGCTCCAAGCTGGTTCGGTTTTCTCCTGACCGTAAGGGATAACGCGCCCTTCACCAGAGATGAGATCGTTCGACACCTGGAGAGCAGAGGCATACAGACGCGTATGCTGTTCGCGGGAAATCTGCTAAGGCAGCCTTTGTATGACGAGATGCGAGCCTCCGGGCAAGGATATCGTGTCATTGGGGATTTGACCCATACGGACGAGGTCATGATTCGTTCTTTCTGGTTGGGGGTGTATCCGGGCTTGGGCACGGAGGAGATTCGGTATATAGTAGAGGAGATTAAGCGTTTTGCGGTGTCGAAGGGAAGCGTTTGATGTCTGAGCCAGCACATGATATACTCAAATCAATAAACATTCGGACGCGAAGCATGCGCCGCTCGACTTCTTCTATGGAGTTGGGCGGCGTTTTGTTTTCACGGCGTGTTGTCCCTCATGGCGTTATGTTCGTTACTGCACTCCCTGACAAGGTGAGGTATAATAAAGGGACAAGTTGCACGAGTTCGGATGTAAGTTCAACGAATGGGGAGGAGCAACGTTATGGACGAAACAAGGGAAATAATGCTGGCGATCAAGCATAGCGTCGATATGTTGGCGGCCAAGTTCGACGGGTTTCAGGTGGAAGTCAGTCAGGAGTTTTTCGTTCTGAAGGCAGATGTAGCCGAACTAAAGGTAGATGTAGCCGAACTGAAGACTACCACAGCCTCATTAAAATCAGATTCGGACGAACTAAAGAACGGCCAATTGAGGCAAATGCGTCTCCTCGAAACGTTATGTCTTCGTTCATTAGAGCAAGAAAACATCGTGCGAGACCTCCAACTTAACAAGCCCTAATCTAATCCATCTCCACGCTACCCGCTCGGGCAGCATTTTTTTATATCTAATGACTTCCGTTTCCAGCTGTCCTTTCTTGCTCCAATACCCCCAAACTGTTAAAATGTAAAGATATAGTTAGCCCGAGAGAGAGGGGTACATTCGATTATGATGGGACTTGTCAAAAAAATATTCGGAGATGCCAATGAACGTGAGGTGAAACGGCTTCTCAAAACCGTCGAGCGAATTAATGGACTTGAATCCTCCATTTCCTCGCTGAGCGACGATCAGCTTCGCGCGAAGACGGACGAGTTCCGTGGACGCATTGCCAAAGGCGAGTCCTTGGACGACATTCTTCCCGAAGCGTTCGCAGTCGTGAGGGAAGCGTCCAAACGCGTGCTTAACATGCGTCATTTCGACGTACAGCTCATCGGGGGCATGGTGCTACACCAAGGCAAAATCGCGGAGATGAGAACCGGCGAAGGCAAGACGCTTGTCGGGACGCTCTCGGTTTATTTGAACGCGCTGCAGGGCGAAGGCGTTCATGTAATTACGGTCAACGACTATCTGGCCCAGCGCGACAGCGCTCAGATGGGACAGATCTATACATTCCTTGGCATGACGGTGGGCTGTAACCTTCATGGGCTTTCCCATGAGGAAAAACAGGCAGCGTATGCGTGCGATATCACTTACGGCACGAACAACGAGTTCGGCTTCGACTACTTGCGCGACAACATGGTTCTGTACAAGGAGCAGATGGTTCAGCGTCCGCTTCACTATGCCATCATCGACGAAGTCGACTCCATTCTCATCGACGAAGCGCGTACGCCGCTTATTATTTCCGGACAAGCGCAGAAGTCGACCGAGCTGTATTATGCAGCGGACCGTCTGGTCAGCAAGCTGACGGACACCGAAGACTTCACGGTCGATATTAAGCTGCGCACGATCGCTCTTACCGAGACCGGCGTAACGAAGGTCGAGAAGGCCTTCAACATCGACAACCTGTTCTCGCACGAGCACGTGACGCTGAATCACCACGTCAATCAAGCGCTGCGCGCGCGTTATATTATGAAGCGCGACGTCGATTACGTCGTTCAGGAAGACGAAGTCGTTATCGTCGACGAATTTACCGGACGTCTGATGGCCGGCCGCCGCTACAGCGAAGGTCTGCACCAAGCGATCGAAGCGAAGGAGCAGCTCACCGTACAGAACGAGAGCATGACGCTCGCGACGATTACGTTCCAGAACTACTTCCGGATGTACCGCAAGCTGGCCGGTATGACCGGTACGGCCAAGACGGAGGAAGAGGAGTTCAAGCGCATTTACGGCCTCGAGGTCGTTCAAGTGCCTACGAACCGTCCGATGGTCCGGAACGATATACCGGATGTCGTGTACAAGTCCGAGAACGGCAAGTACAAGTCGGTTGTCGAAGAGATCGTGAAACGTCACGCGACAGGTCAGCCAGTGCTTGTCGGCACCGTCTCGATCGAGAACTCCGAGCGCATCTCGGAGCTGCTCAAGAAGAAGGGCATAACCCACCAAGTGCTTAACGCCAAGTATCACGCGGAGGAAGCGGCGATCATCTCCAACGCTGGACAGTACGGCGGAGTCACGATCGCGACGAACATGGCCGGTCGTGGTACGGATATCCTGCTGGGCGAAGGCGTTGCCGAGAAGGGCGGCCTGCACATTATCGGCACGGAGCGCCACGAGTCTCGCCGGATCGATAACCAGCTTCGCGGCCGCGCAGGACGTCAAGGCGACCCGGGCTCCTCGCAGTTCTATCTGTCGATGCAGGACGAACTGATGAGACGGTTCGGCGCCGACAACATTATGGGGATGATGGAGCGTCTCGGCTTTGACGAGGAATCCCCGATCGAGAGCAAGCTGATCTCGCGCGCGATCGAATCGGCGCAGAAGCGGGTTGAAGGCAGCAACTTCGACACACGCCGAATCGTCCTTCAGTACGATGACGTAATTAACCTGCAGCGGGAGAAAATTTACGGAGACCGTCGCGCGATTCTTAATGCGGAGAACATTCGCGATATCGTTTCCGGCATGATTCGTTCCGTTATCGCGAAATCGGTCGAGAATCATTGTCCCGACAGCGACGTCCCGGAAGATTGGGATATGGACGGTTTGGTCGCTTACGCGCATTCCCATTACCTGCCGGAAGATCGCCTGACGAAGGACGATCTGTGGGGCAAGGAAAAGGACGAGATGATCGAACTGATCGTCGGTCTGGTCGACAAGCTCTACGACGAGCGCGAAGAGTCGATCGGCGTCGAGACGATGCGCGAGTTCGAGAAGGTCGTCGTTCTTCGCGCCGTAGACAGCAAATGGATGGATCATATCGATTCCATGGACCATCTGCGTCAAGGCATTCATCTGCGCGCATACGGAGGCAACGATCCTCTCAGAGAATATCAGTTCGAGGGTCATAACATGTTCCTCGCCATGATTGAACGGATCGAGGAAGAAGTTACGCTGTATATTACGAAGGCGCAAGTTCAGGCCGCGCCGAAGCGCGAAGCGGTTGCCGAGGGCCAGGCCGTCGACACGAAGGCGGAAGAGGGACCGAAGAAGCCGAAAACTCGCAGCGCCAGCGTCGTCGGTCGCAACGATCCGTGCCCGTGCGGCAGCGGAAAGAAATACAAAATGTGCCATGGTCGCATAGAATAGAGAGCTGCCCGATGCTGCCGTCCGGCGCCTGAAAGGCGGGGCGGCAGCGCCGCGCAGGGCCTAAGATTTCAACGAGGTGATACAACGATGTTCGAGTTAGACCCATCTGTTAAGCAAGACCTTCGCGCCAACGCGAAGCGATTACAGCAACTTAGGGGGTCTCTTTGACTTAGATCTGAAGAAGGAACAGATCGAGAACTACGAAGTCAAAATGAGCGATCCGAATTTCTGGGACGACAACGAGAAGGCGCAAGCTCTGATTGGCGAGATGAACGCGATCAAATCGGTTGTCGACCAGTATGAGAGCTTGGCCGCGGAGTGCCGAGATCTCGAAGACATGCTCGAGATTCTCGAAGAGGAAGCGGACGAGGCGCTTGGCGAAGAGTGGAGCGAGAGCGTCGGGAAGCTTTCCGCCAAAGTCGACGCCTTCGAGCTGACGCTGCTGCTGAACCAGCCGTACGACAAGCTGGATGCGATTCTCGAGCTGCACCCCGGCGCGGGCGGTACGGAGTCGCAGGACTGGGCGCAAATGCTGTATCGCATGTACACGAGATGGGCGGAGAAACGCGGCTTTAAGGTCGAACTGCTCGACTACCTCCCGGGCGATGAAGCGGGAATCAAAAGCGTGACGATCCAGATTCGCGGTCACAACGCCTACGGCTATCTGAAAGCGGAGAAGGGCGTGCACCGGCTCGTCCGGATTTCTCCGTTTGACGCTTCGGGCAGACGGCATACTTCCTTCGTTTCTTGCGATGTCGTGCCGGAAATCAACGATGAGATCGAAGTCGAGATCCGTCCCGACGATTTGCGGGTCGATACGTTCCGTTCCAGCGGCGCGGGCGGCCAGCACATCAATAAGACGGATTCCGCGATCCGGATTACCCACTTGCCGACGGGAATCGTCGTAGCCTGCCAGACGCAGCGCTCCCAGATTCAGAACCGTGAGAAAGCGATGCAGATGCTGCGTTCCAAGCTTTACGAGCTGAAAATTCAGGAGCAGCAGCGCGAGCTGGCCGAGGTTCGAGGCGAACAGATGGAGATCGCCTGGGGCAGCCAGATTCGCTCCTACGTTTTCCATCCCTACAGCATGGTTAAAGATCATCGCACACAGGTAGAGACCGGCAACGTCGGAGCAGTCATGGACGGCGAGCTCGATTCCTTCATCGACGGCTACCTTCGCAGTCAGATCAAGCAGGAAGCGCAATAATCTAGGCGCAGCATCCGACTAAGGGGCTGTCCCATAAGTAGGGTCGTACTAGGGCGTGTCTGAATACTCCGAGGGTTTTCAGACACGCCCTAGATGATCGATTAAGAAAGAAGTGCATGTATCTTCTGGAGACTGCCTCATACGGTCCTGAAATCACCTCTTAACGGGTTAACCATTCCCATTTCAGGATCGTATAGCAGCGGAAGGAGATACATGCACGACAACATTCTCTATCGATCATTTTTTTGTACGACTTTTTTACTTATGAGACAGCCCCTTTCCCATGTCGTTTAGCGGCTCGGCAAAACCGATGCAGAGAATGTGAGGAAAGTAGCGGTAATCCGTTAATTCCTTGTACATAATGAAGGTAAATCGTAAAAGAGAGGCAGAGCCATGAGCACAATCGACGAACGGAAACCTATCGTCCCCGCTCTTCCGAACAAGAGGAGAGCCCCTCGCTTCTCCAATAACACCCGTACAGTATTCAGCTACGTCGCCATGCTGGCCGGAGCTTTCTTCATCGCAGCCAGCTTTAATCTGTTCCTGCTGCCCAACCGAATCGCTTCGGGAGGCGTATCGGGGATTTCCATCATTTTGAATACATTAACGCACATTCCGGCCGCCTATACGCAGTGGGCGCTCAATATTCCGCTGTTTATTGCGGGCGTGCTTGTGCTTGGCAAACAATTCGGCGTGAAGACGGCGGTTGGCTCTATCGTGCTGCCTCTATTCGTACTTCTTACCTCCCATTGGACTCCGCCTACGAGCGATCCGCTCCTGTCCGCCATTTATGGAGGGCTCGGCGTGGGGATCGGACTAGGCCTTGTTTTTCGCGGAAGGGGCTCTACCGGTGGGCTGGACGCTGCGGCGCAAATTCTTCATCGAGTGTTGGGCATTCGTCTCGGCCTCGCGGTCGCGATGCTGGATGGCCTCGTTATTTTATCCGCAGGATTATTCATCTCTCTGGAGAACGCGCTATATGCGCTTATCGCTCTGTTCACGACAAGCAAAACAATCGACGTCATCCAAACCGGTCTGCAAACCTCGAAGGCCGCCTACATTATCTCCCGCGATCCGGAACGGGTATCTGCGGCGATTTTGCACGAGCTGGATCGGGGGCTGACGCGTTTGCAAGGCACAGGTGGGTTTACGGGCGACGATCGTCCGGTGCTGCTGACCGTCGTCGGGCAGAACGAAGTGTTAAAGCTTAAATTGCTTGTTCGAGATGCCGATCCCGATGCTTTCGTCATTATTACGAATGCGGCGGAAGTGTTGGGCGAGGGGTTTAGGGACGAGCGAATATAACCATTGCATAAATAATACATCGAATGTATAATAATACACAACCGAACCGGACGAAAAATGGCGGAAGCCGCTCAAGAGTACATCTTTCATTCCCTAGCGTAATCCGTTACAATTGAGAATGTTTGGGCAAACCGCAACTCTATTCGCAACCGAAAGTCCTGACAACGGCGCAAGCCGTTTCTTGGCGATTCATCCTTTTCTAAACTATGGAGGATACTATTATGAATGCTAAGCAAATCCGCGCGGCCATTGTCGGGTCCACCGGCTATGGCGGCGTCGAACTCATTCGTTTATTGGAGTCTCACCCTTATGTGACGGTTACGTCCGTCATCTCTTCATCCAGCGCGGGCGCTCCGATTGCTGACGGTTATCCGCATTTGACGGAGATCCGCACCGATCTGCTCGACGATGTCGACGTCGATTTGATCCGCGACAAGGCAGATGTCGTCTTCCTAGCTACACCGCACGGCGTCAGCATGAAGCTGGCTTCTCAGTTCCTGGAAGCCGGGCTGAAGGTGATCGACCTTTCCGGGGATTTCCGCTTGAAGTCGGGAGACGCCTACAAGCAATGGTACAAACACGAGCCGGCCGACCCGGCGCTCGTAGAGCGTGCAGTATACGGTCTGTCCGAGGTGTACGGAGAACAGGTCAAGACGACCGATTTTGTTTCCAACCCGGGCTGCTTTACGACAACGTCCTTGCTCGGACTGTATCCGGCGGTTAAAGCCGGCTGGATCGATCCGAACAGCATCATTATCGATGCGAAATCCGGCGTTTCCGGAGCGGGACGGGGCCTCAACCTAAGCTCTCATTATTCGGAAATCAACGAAAACTTCAAAGCCTATAAACTGAATAGGCATCAACATACGCCAGAAATTGAGCAAGTACTGTCCGAGGCGGCGGGACGTCCGGTAGTAACGACCTTTACGACTCATCTCGTGCCCATGACCCGGGGCATTATGGCGACGATGTACGCTACGCTGACGGAGAAACGTTCCGATGCAGAGATTGTCGAGCTGTACCGTCAATTTTACGAAGGTCGCAAGTTTGTCCGCGTTCGTCCTGCCGGTCATTGGCCGGCGACGAAGGAAGTGTACGGCACGAACTATTGCGACATCGGCTTCTCCGTGGACGAGAGGACGGGACGACTGACGATCATTTCCGTCACGGACAATCTGGTGAAGGGCGCGGCCGGCCAAGCGATTCAAAACTTAAACCTGCTGATGGGCTGGGACGAGACGATCGGACTTCAGTTCACTCCTGTTTATCCATAATAGAGTGCGCTCAAAATTGGGCTCAGAATTTACGGACGAGAGGAACGACCGAATATCATGGGAAAACAAAGCTACGCGATCGTGGAAGACGGAGGCGTTACGACGCCGAAAGGGTTTAAGGCCGGAGGGCTGCACTGCGGCTTGAAAAAAACCGATCGCCACGACCTGGGAATCATCGTATGCGAGGTTCCGGCTTCGGCCGCCGCAGTGTATACAACTAACTTATTCCAAGCGGCTCCGCTGTTGGTAACGCGGGAAGCTTTAGGACGAAGCGGCGTGCTGCGCGCGGTTGTCGTGAACAGCGGCAACGCCAATGCGTGCACGGGAGCGCAAGGGGAAGCGGATGCACGCGCAATGCAGGCGAATACGGCGGAAGCGTTGGGCGTCAGCAAGGACGAGGTGGCTGTAGCGTCCACGGGCGTCATCGGAGAGCTGTTGAAGATGGATCGCGTTAACGCGGGCATCGAGAAGCTGCCGGGACGGCTGCGAGGTGACAATCAAGGCTCCGACGACTTTTGCCAGGCGATTCTGACGACTGACCTTGTCAAAAAGGTAAGCTGCGTCGAGCTGACGGTGGACGGCAAGCAAGTGACGATTGCGGGAGCGGCCAAAGGCTCGGGAATGATTCATCCGAACATGGCGACAATGCTCGGCTTCGTAACGACGGACGCCAAGATCGGCTCCTCTCTGCTGCAAGAGCTGCTGCGCGAAGTGACCAACGTGAGCTTTAACATGATTACGGTGGACGGCGATACGAGCACGAACGATATGCTTGTGGCGATGGCCAGCGGTTTGGCGGACAACAGCGAGCTGACCCGCAGCCATCAGGACTTGGCGGCGTTCGTCGACGGCTTGCGCCATGTGTGCGCCGAGCTGGCGAAAGCGATCGCCCGCGACGGAGAAGGCGCGACGAAGCTGATCGAGACGACAGTTGTCGGAGCAGACAGCGACGATGCGGCGCAGGCAATCGCCAAGACGATCATCGGCTCCAGTCTCGTGAAGTCGGCCGTATTCGGTGCGGACGCCAACTGGGGACGCATCATTGCCGCTGTCGGTCGTGCCGGAGTGCCGGTTAACGTGGCCACGGTTGACATTCGTCTGGGCGACATTGTCGTGCTGGAGCAGTCCCGTCCGGTTCCTTTTGACGAAGAAAATGCATTGGCATATTTGAAAGGCGATACCGTGGGCATTCATGTTGATCTTAACATGGGAAGCGGCAAAGCGACGGCATGGGGCTGCGATCTGACGTACGATTACGTGCGCATCAACGCCGCTTATCGGACGTAAGGAGAACGGGCGCATGAGTAAACAACGATTTGTAATGAAGTGTGGGGGGAGCACTTTAGCGGCGCTTCCCGACGCATTTTTCGAAGATTTGCGCAGTTTGCAGGAGAGCGGCGTCGAGCCGGTTATCGTGCATGGGGGCGGTCCGGCTATCAACGAGACGCTCGGCAAGCTGGGGATCGAGAGCCGGTTCGTCAACGGGCTGCGCGTAACCGACGAAGCGACGCTTGACGTTGTCGAGATGGTGCTGGCGGGCCGCATCAACAAGGAGATCGTGCGCAAGCTGCAGCAGAACGGCGCAAAGTCGCTGGGCCTGTCCGGTACGGACGGCAAGCTGATTGTGGCGAAACCGGTCGCGAACGCGGACGAGATCGGCCATGTGGGCGATGTCGTCGGTGTGAATGCGGAGCTGGTCGAAGGCGTCATCGGGCTTGGCTACTTGCCTGTTATTGCGCCGATCGGCATCGACGAGGCGGGGCAGCGCTACAACATCAACGCGGATACGGCGGCGGGCGCGGTTGCCTCTTCGCTCGGCGTTGAGACGATGATCGTCGTCACCGATGTGCCGGGCATCATGCGCACCGTGAACGGCGAGAAGCAGGTGCTTGCGGTCGTGACGTTCGCGGACATCGAGGAGATGATCGCCAGCGGCGAAATCTACGGCGGCATGATTCCGAAGGTGAGGGCGGCGATGAGCTGTCTGCACGGCGACGTCAAGGAAGTGCGGATCGTGGACGGCGCGGCGGAGAGGGTTCTCAGCAGGGCTCTGACGGAGGGCGACATCGGCACTCGGATCGTAAGAGCATAAAGGGCGTAAGGCCACACGGTGGAAAAAGGAGCGATTGGGTATGAGTGACAGCGCGTTATTTTCGACATATGCGAGATATCCCATTACTTTGGTGAAAGGGAAGGGCAGCCGCGTATGGGACGATCAAGGGAAAGAGTACCTTGATTTTATGAGCGGGCTTGCGGTAGCGAACCTCGGCCATGTGCCGGATGCCGTCAAGGCTGCGCTGGTGAGCCAGCTCGACGAGCTGTGGCACGTCTCCAACCTGTTCCATATCCCTGGACAGGAGAAGGCGGCCAGACTGCTGGTCGACAACAGCTGCGCCGATGCGGTGTTCTTCTGCAACAGCGGCGCGGAAGCGAACGAAGCGGCGATCAAGCTGGCCCGTCGCTATCATCAGAAGCTCAAGGGCAACGAGCGCTACGAGATTATTACTTTTACGCAATCGTTCCACGGACGCACGCTCGCTACGCTGACCGCGACAGGTCAAGACAAGGTGAAGGAAGGCTTCCTGCCTCTTCCGCAAGGCTTCGTGCATGTGCCTCTTCACGATCTGCCGGCACTCGAAGCGGCGATTACCGACAAGACGGCGGCGATCATGCTGGAGCTGGTTCAAGCCGAGGGCGGCGTTATCCCCGTCGATCAGGACTTCCTGCGGGCGGTTCGCGCGCTATGCGATCGTCACGGTCTGCTGCTGATCGTGGACGAAGTCCAGACGGGCATGGGACGGACCGGCAAGCTGTTCGCTTACGAGCACTATGACGTCGAACCGGACATCTTCACGCTGGCTAAAGGCATCGGCAGCGGCTTCCCGGTTGGCGCTATGCTGGCCAAAGAGCATGTGAAGCCGGCGTTCGTGCCAGGCGCGCATGCGACGACTTTCGGCGGCACGCCGATTGCGATGGCTGTTGTTGCGGCTACGATCGAGACGATGCTGAAGGAAAATGTCGCCGAGAAGGCGGCAGCGGCTTCCGAATATTTGATCGCCCAACTGCAAGAGAAGCTGGCGGGCTTGCCGAACGTCGATCAGGTGCGCGGCAAAGGTTTGCTGATCGGCATTCTGTGCAACGCTCCTGCGGGAGACGCGATCGCCGAATTGCATAAGCGCGGTTTGCTCGTTGTACCGGCGGGACCGAACGTCATCCGTCTGCTGCCGAACCTGCTGGTCACGAATGAAGAAATCGATACTGCGGTCGGCTTGATTGCAGCGGTCCTGACCGAGCAAGCTGCGGCGAAAGCGGCTCAATAACAGAAGTTGCGGCGGAGCCCGCAGCTTTGCAAATAAAGAAGGAGGGTTTGCCATGACTACGGCAGCGAGCCTGGAACAGATTGCGGCACAACTGAAAGGCCGGGATTTTCTCGGTTTGGTGGACTTTAGCCCCGAAGAGATTCGGTATTTGCTTGATCTTGCGGTCGAGATTAAACGTAAACATAAAGCCGGAGAAGCGTATCAGCCTCTAAAAGGCAAATCTCTCGGTATGATCTTCGAGAAATCGTCCACGCGTACGCGCGTATCCTTCGAGGTTGGCATGTACCAGCTAGGAGGTCAGGCGCTGTTCCTGAGTCGCAACGACATTCAGATGGGACGCGGAGAAACGATTCTCGACACGGCGCAAGTCATGTCTCGGTACCTGGACGGCATGATTTTACGTACGTTCGGTCACCGCAACGTCGTGGAATTGGCGCGCGGCGCTACGATTCCGGTCATTAACGCTCTGTCTGATCAGTCTCACCCCTGCCAGGCGCTGGCCGATTATCAAACGGCACTGGAGCACAAAGGCAAGCTGGAAGGACTGAAGGTCGCCTATATTGGAGACGGCAACAACGTACTTCATTCCTTGATGATGGGCGCGGCCAAGCTCGGCATGCATTTCTCCAGCGCATCTCCGGAAGGTTATGACCCGTCCGAGCGCTCCGTCCAGTCGTCGATTGAAGCTGCGGCAGAAACCGGCGGCAGCGTGCGAATTCTGCGCGATCCCCGCGAAGCGATCGAAGGAGCGGACATCGTCTACACCGACGTGTGGGCGAGCATGGGCTTCGAGGAAGAGCAGAAGGAGCGCGAGAAGGCGTTCAAAAACTATCAGGTGAACGAAGAACTCGTGAAATACGCCAATCCGGATTACCTGTTTATGCACTGCCTGCCCGCGCACCGCGGCGAGGAAGTGTCGGAGGGCGTCATCGACGGCAAGAACTCCGTTATTTTCGACGAGGCCGAAAATCGTCTGCACGCTCAGAAATCGATCATGGCCGCAATTATGTAAATAAGGCTGTCGGTCGCGTCAGGCGGCGATAGCGGTAGTATTCATTCCACTTTTCAGTTCAAAGGAGCTTCTAATTTCCATGGCAAAGAACAAAATCGTGCTGGCTTACTCCGGCGGCTTGGACACTTCGGTTATTCTGACTTGGCTGAAGGAAACGTATGACGCCGAGATTATCACCTTCACCGCCGACATCGGCCAGAAGGACGAACTGGACGGCCTTGAGGAAAAAGCGCTCAAAACCGGCGCATCCAAAGTGTACATCGACGATCTTCGCGCCGAGTTCGCGAAGGATTTCATTTTTCCGATGTTCCAGGCAGGCGCTCTCTACGAAGGGCAATACCTGCTCGGCACAAGCATCGCGCGTCCGCTCATCGCCAAGCGCATGGTTGAAATCGCGCAAGCGGAAGGCGCAACCTACATCGCGCACGGTGCAACGGGCAAAGGCAACGATCAGGTTCGCTTTGAACTGACGGCCGCTGCGCTTGCTCCGAACATTCAGGTGCTCGCTCCATGGCGCGACGAGGCGTTTCGCGCCGCGTTCCCGGGACGCGCGGAGATGATCGCTTATGCCGAGAAGCATGGCATCCCGGTTCAAGCATCCGCTGCCAAGCCGTATTCGACGGACCGCAACCTGCTGCACATCAGCTTCGAGAGCGGCATGCTGGAGGACCCTTGGTTCGATCCAAGCGCTCCGGAAGTGGAAGAGATGTACGTGCTCAGCGTTTCCCCGGAGAGAGCTCCGGATCAAGCCGAATATATCGAGCTGGATTTCGAGGCCGGCAACTGCGTGGCTATCAACGGCGAGCGTCTGAGCCCGCTTGACGTCATGGAGAAGCTGAACGAAGTCGGCGGCAAGCACGGCATCGGCCGCGTCGACATGGTGGAAAACCGCTTCGTCGGCATGAAAAGCCGCGGCGTGTACGAAACGCCGGGCGGCAGCATCCTGTTCGCCGCTCACCGCAAAATCGAGTCTTTGACGATGGATCGCGACGTGATGCATTTGCGCGATTCCCTGATCTCCAAATACAGCACGCTTGTGTACAACGGCTTCTGGTTTGCTCCTGAGCGTCTGGCCATCCAAGCGCTCGTCAACGAAAGCCAGCAGAACGTGACGGGCACCGTGCGCCTTAAGCTGTACAAGGGCAACATCATCGCCGCCGGACTGAAAAGCCCGGTCAGCCTCTATAACCCGCACATTGCGACGATGGAGGCCGATCCTACGCAAGCGTACGATCAAGGCGACGCTACCGGCTTTATCCGCCTGAACGCTCTGCGCCTGAAGGTTTCTTCCGGCGTCAACGGAGCTTCCGGCATTTAATCGATAAAGTGTAAAAGGGAGAACCGCGCCCGAAGCCTGCCAAACCATCCCCCGCCAGCCGGGGCTATGACGGGAGGCACCTTCGCCGCGCGGCGCTCCCCTTTTGCCGTTTATCGGCGGGTGGCGTTGAGCGTGAGACTTTGCACATTGGCTAATGGTCTGCCAGACCGTTACAGGTCCGTGAACGCGGGAGTTTGGTGCTCTAACGGTCTGCCAGAAAGTTACAGGTTCGGGAACGCGAGTGTTTGGTGCTCTAACGGTCCGCCAAACCGTAACGTGCTCCTCTGCACCTAGAGGGACGCCGAGGGAACGGAAGAGGTTACTCGATCAAGGATAAGAGAGGGGTATTCGGATTATGAGCAAGCTGTGGGGGGGCCGTTTTACGAAACAAACGGACCAACTGGTGGAAGAATATACGGCGTCGATTACGTTCGATAAAGAGCTGGCCGAGGAGGACATTCAGGGCAGTCTGGCGCATGTGACGATGCTTGGCAAATGCGGCATTTTGCCGGCTGAAGACGTGGAGACGATCAAGGCGGGCCTGCTGAAGGTGCGCGAGAAAATCCGCAGCGGCGAGCAGCAGTTCCTGATCGCCGACGAAGATATCCATATGAATATCGAGAAAGCGCTGATCGAAGAGATCGGCCCGGTCGGAGGCAAGCTGCACACGGGACGCAGCCGCAACGACCAGGTGGCGACGGATATGCACCTGTACCTCCGCAAGCGCGTTGTCGAATTCGTCGAGATGCTGCGCAAGCTCCAGGCGGCGCTGATCGGACAAGCCAAGCAAAATCTCGACACGATCGTGCCGGGCTACACGCATCTACAGCGGGCGCAGCCGATTCTGTTCGCGCATCATCTGATGGCGTACGTATCGATGTTTGGCCGCGATATCGAGCGCCTTCAGGACAGCTATAAGCGTATCGACGCGCTGCCGCTGGGCGCCGGAGCTCTAGCCGGTACTACGTTCGCGATTGATCGTCATTTTACTGCGGAACAGTTGAACTTCGGACGCGTTTATGAAAATAGCCTTGACGCTGTCAGCGACCGCGACTTTATCGTGGAGTTTCTCGCCGGCGCCTCGCTAATCATGACGCATCTGTCGCGCCTGAGCGAAGAGCTGATCCTCTGGTCGAGCACCGAATTCCAGTTCGTTGAGCTGGACGACGCCTTCTGCACCGGCTCCAGCATTATGCCGCAGAAGAAAAATCCGGACGTACCGGAGCTCGTTCGCGGCAAAACCGGTCGAGTATACGGCAATCTCGTCGGCCTGCTGACCGTGCTGAAGTCGCTGCCGCTCGCCTACAACAAGGACATGCAGGAAGACAAGGAAGGCATGTTCGATACGGTCAAAACGCTGCAAGGAGCGCTCCAACTGTTCTCCTCGATGATCGAGACGATGAAGGTGCGCAAGGACAAGATGCGCCGTGCCGTCGATCAGGACTTCTCCAACGCGACGGACATCGCCGATTTCCTGGTCGGCAAAGGGCTGCCTTTCCGCCAAGCGCATGAGGTCATCGGCAAGACGGTGCTGTACTGCATCCAGCAGAATAAGTTCCTGCTCGATCTTACACTGGACGAGTTCAAGCAGTTTTCCGATTTGTTCGACGACCGGATCTACGCCGTGCTGCAGCCGGAAGCGGTCGTTAACGCTCGTAACGTCTACGGCGGTACGGCGACTCCTCAGGTGGAAGCTGCTATCGCGCGCGCAGAAGCGGAGCTGTCCCGTACGACGCAATGGGTGGAAGAGTACGAACAGAAAAGCCAATAAAAATAGACCTGTTCATGAGCCAAGATATCAGGTAAGATAAAGCCAATATCATAAATTCGGTCGTGAAGCAGACGCCGCTTGCTCCCTTATTGGGGAGTGGGCGGCGTTTTGTGTTAAACGACCGTCGAAGAAGGCGAGGAATGCGAATGAACGATAAAAAAGCCAAACCTCACGACGAAGCGTTCAAGAAGCTGCTACAGACGTTTTTTGCGGAGTTTATTGAGCTCTTTTTCCCGGAGCTCAGCTCTTCGCTGGATCATCGTCATACTCGATTATTGATGCAGGAACTGCTTGTCGATGTCGTAGGCGAAGAGGCTAAAACCTTGGACCTGCTGCTGGAAACCCGATATAAAGCGCTCGACGCTTATATTCTTGTGCATATGGAGCCGCAGTCGTATCATCAAAAGGACTTCCGCGAACGGATGTTCATCTACTTCAGCCGTTTGTTCGAGAGGCATCGCAAGGAGCATCGGATGATTATCCCGATTGCCATTTTTACTGCGGGGCAAGGACCGGAGGAGCCGGATACGTTTGTAATGGCAATGCCTGATCATGAGATCGTCCGTTTCAAGTTTCTGAAAGTCGAACTGAGAGCTATGGATTGGAGGCGGTTTATCGCCTCGGATAATCCTGTGGCTGCTGCGCTCTTAGCTAAGATGGGGTACAATGAGAAGGAGAAAAGAGAAATGCGTTCGGCCTATTTGCGAATGCTTTTACGGCTCAGATACAAGCTCGACGACGCGCGAATGGCGCTTTTGATGTCGGTGGCGGATTTATATTTCGAGCCTAATCAGGCCGAGGACGAGAAGCTGTTGGACGAAATATTGAAAGACTATCCGGAGGAAAGGGTGAAGACGATGGAGCTCATGCCCGCTTGGAAACGTTGGGGGTACGAGGAAGGGATTCAAGAAGGCTTGGAAAAAGGAAAAGCCGAGGGAATTGCCGAAGGAATTGCCGAAGAGCGCGCCTCGATTGTCCGTCGGATGATCGCCAAAGGATTTACTCCGGGACAAGTGGCTGATACCCTCGAAATTCCGCTAGTCGAAGTGGAGAAGCTCCGCAAGCTCTGAATGTAGTCTGTTTTTGTCACGCCAGGCTTAGAAATTGATTATAATGTATAAACTAATGTATATACACTATAGTCAAGGTGGGGTACAATGGAGCCACGAGAATTGAAACCTACTAATAAGGGTGTGGAACAAATGGCGGTACTCGATGCACCAATAGGACGTGGAACTTTGGGGAAATGGGGAAACAGTGTCGGCATACGCATTCCTTCGGAAGTTTTGAAGGTGGCTCGTCTTTCCGAAGGAGCGGACCTTGACTTCTATCTCTCAACGGATGGTTCGATCGTGCTGCGTCCGAAGCGGGAATCGGGTTTATCGGAGCAGGAGCGCCTAAGAGCCTTATATTTGGAATTGGCCGCTCAGGTGACTCCGGAGACGGAGGGTCATGAAGAAGACTGGGAGCCTATGGGGGATGAAAATTTCGAATGAGTGTCCAAGGCGAAGTGGTTCGGGGTGCGATCGTCTGGCTGAAGCTGCTGCCCAAGGTCGGGAATGAGCAGGCCGGATATCGGGCTGCAATCGTTCTTTCGGATGGATTTATTCGGTCGTTCGCGAATTCCAAACTAGCATTCATCGTGCCCATTACAACGAAAGCGAAAGATACCCCGTTCGAAGTTCCGGCTCCGACCGGCGTCGATGCGATTCCTCTCCATGGCGAACTGGCCGATCATCCTAAAATCACCGTATTGGAGGGCGTTGCGTTGCCGGATCATGCCAAATCGGTCGATCTCCACGCTAGAAATGCTATCGTCATCGGTCGTGTCGATCCGGGGTCGACATTTTATGTTCGAGTTGCTGATTACGTAAAAGCGATACTTGCTTGACTTGGGATGTGCGACCGGGATCACCTAGTGATCGCAAGAGAACGGCAATACGGCCGGTTTGTGCCAGTGACTACAGGAGAACTAATCCGGAATGGAGTTGACATAAACAACAAGATGGGAGCAGGGACAACGATGAAGGTATTGATTACCGGAGCAAGCAGAGGAATTGGATTGGAGATGGTAAAGAAGTTTTCCGAGCAGGGGCACGACGTTATCGCAGCTGTGCGCAATCCTGCGACGGCGGACAAGCTTGCGGGCTTGAAGACGGCTCATGGCAACAAAATCACGATCCTAGAGATGGATGCCGCCGACGAGAGTTCGGTACGGGCGGCTGCCGGGCAAGTTAAGGCATCATTTGGTCATGTGGACATTCTCATCAATAACGCCGCCATCGCCATCGGCCGTAAGGATGGCGTTGAGAGCGCTGAATTGGAAGACTACGAGGCGACGTTCCAGACGAACGTGTTCGGTCCTGTGCGAGTGTGCAAGCACTTTGTTCCGCTTCTTCGGGAGAGCGACCGGGCGATGATTCTCAACATGTCGTCGGCTTCCGGCATTATTCAGGACGTTCGAAGCCCGGACTATTCCTACGGCATGTCCAAGGCTGCGCTTAATATGTTTACCGGCAAGCTGCGGCATGAGCTGGCTGATAGCGGTATAACCGTCTACGCGATTCATCCCGGCTGGGTTCGCACCGACCAAGGCGGGCTCGAGGCTCCGCTGGACGTCTCCGAGCCCGCGCAGCAAATCTATGAACTGGCTGCCGCATTGCGCAAGCCGGATCACAACGGCTTCTTCATTCATGCCGACGGCTCGAGCCTTCCGTTCTAAGACCGACAAGCCGCCTAGAGGGCGGCTTGTTTCGCTTACTGGAGCGACACTACCGCTTCTCCAACCTCTTCCTATATTCTGACGGGCTGCAGCCTTCAAACTTCTTGAACAGACGGCTAAAGTAGAAAGGATCGGAGAACCCGAGCAATTCGCCGATTTCCTTCGCCAGCAGCTCCGGGTCGGAGCGGATCAGCTGCTTGGCCTTCTCGATCTTGAGATAAGCGAGATATTCGATTAGCGGCATTCCTCTGTACAGCTTGAACAGCTTGCTTAAATAGGGGGCGGTGAGGCCGACGCCTGAGGCGAGCTCCTTCGGATCGAAATTGCGATGGCAATTCGCTATCAGATAATCGTCGAGCTTGTCGACGACTCTTTCCGGAGAGTCGCGGGAAGCGCTGCTTTCCTCGAACAAAGCATTCTCAAGCCGAGCAACCAGAAATTCGCTCATGGTTTTGCCCGAAGTAACGCCCTCCAAACATTCGTCGACGACGGAATCGATATCGGCTTCCCTTCGCCAGAACCCTTCGCCTACAGCATGAAGGGTTCGCTTCACAAGAGACGTGAAGTCCGGAACGGGAAGTCGCGCTAAAAGCCATTCTCCGATTAGCGAGGACATTTCGGCTTTGAACAAGCTTTTCTGCTGCAATTGAACCATCGATCTCAATGAGCTCAACCGCTCGTTCGTCAGAACGGCGACAGGTGAGCTGCCACCCGCTGCTTCGGACGTTTCGCTCTCGCGTATCAGCTTGGATACCCCATGCTCGGCCCTCCGCCGCAGCAAATCCCGGAGAAATCCTAGCGATTCGGAGAGATCCGCCAATCGGGCCCTCGGCTCTCCAATCGCGACGTTAACTGCCGCCCCCGACCACCCGCTCAGCCAATGCTGCATCGCTATCGGCAATTGCTCTCTTTCCGCAAACTTCCCGTCGTCATCACCGTCACCATAACCATCACAGTCACCATCACAGTCGCCATCACCATCACCGTAACCATCACTATTGTATTCCACGATCGCGATTTTCTCCAAGGGCCTTCTCCCGCTTAATACCCGGACCATAGCGCCGGAAGCCGGCAGCGAGGAGGCAAGCTCCGCTTCCAAGTCCACAGCGTTTGCCCCCTTTCCGGACGTTCCGTCGCATTGCGCCACAAGCAGAGCCAGCGATTGGCCGGCGAACAACGCTTCGGAAGATTCGTCCAGGATCGGCTCGCCCTGCAGCACGGAGAGCAGCACCGCCCGCTTTTTCTGCTCCCGCCGCTCCCTGAGCGTCGCTTCCAGCTTGATCAGCACCTCCCGCACATCGTCCGGCGACACCGGCTTTAGCAAATAGTCGTAGGCCTGAAATTTCAGCGCTTCCTTGGCATAGTCGAAATCCCGGTAGCCGCTCAGGATGACGAACGGGAGCTCGGGGTGCTTTTGCCGGATCGCCTTGATTAACTCCAAGCCGTCCATGACCGGCATGCGAATGTCGGTGAACAGGACGTCCGGGGTCTCCTCCTCCAGCTTCCGCAGAGCGTCTGCGCCGTTGATCGCGGTAGCGGTCACCTGGAAAATCTTGGAATTCCGCTCAATCTCATACCGAATGTCCCGAATCAAAGGCGGTTCGTCTTCGACTACCATCACCCTGTACATATCCGCCACCCTCCGTCCCCGTTTTGATTTTTCCGCCAAAGCTTATCTTAAATCCTCGTTCCGGAGCATTCTCTATTCTCATCGTCGCGCTTTCCCCGTGCAGGAGCATCAGCCTCGCATACGTGTTGACGATGCCCAGACTATCCGGTCCCGTTCGCAGCTCGTCCTCCGATCTTCCGCTGCGGGAGAACAAAGCCTCGATTCTCGCCTTAAGCGACTCCAAAGCCGCCTCATCGGCTCCGGCCCCGTCGTCAAGGACGGAAATTTCCCAGCGTCCGCCGTCAACCCGTCCCTCGATCCGAATATGCCAAGGAGGGGGAACGGAGGCGAAAGCATGCTTCATCGCATTCTCCACGAAAGGCTGGATGGTGATTCTCGGAAGCTCGATGTCCTTCAGCTCGGAATCGATGTCGATCTCAAACTCGAAATGCTCCTCATAGCGGTATTTCAACAGATTCAAATAATTCCGCGTATATTCGATTTCGTCCTCGACCCGTACGAAGTCGGAGGAGGAGGTCGTATAGCGAAGCAGCGAAGAGAGCTGCCTGCACATTTCCGCGACCTTCTCGGGCTGCTCGCCGTGCTTGGCCGCGGCTCCGATCGTCGCTAACGTGTTATGGATAAAGTGCGGATTAATCTGGGATTGGAGAGCCAACAGCTGCGCCTTGGCCTCCCTTTCTCCCGCCTCGGTCAATTGCTCGATTGAAAGCTGCAAGCGCGAAAACATTCTTCGGAACAGCCGGTCGAGCTGCTGAAGCTCGTTGTTTTTGTCCGAATGATCGAGGTTCAGCGCCAAATTGCTCAAGGTCACCTGCTTAAGCGAGCTGCCCAGCGTCCGAAGAGGGAGGGTAAGCCGCTTCGAGCTGCGATGAAGGACGAGCAGCGTCGCCAGCAGGAACAGCAAGCCTGCGCCGACGATCAGCGCGTTCAGCCGGCCGACGGAAGCCAGCGCCTGCTCTCGAGACTGAGCGATGGCCAGCACATGTCCGGTCAGCGGAGATTGGCGATAGACGAGCAGCATCGACTCGCCTGCGCTGTTGCGAACCGATGCCGAGCCGCTGGAGCCTGCCGCAACGTAAGGCTTGTACAATGCGGCATCTTCGGCAGAACCCGAGGCCGTGGCCGAGACATCGACGGACGGTCGGGGATAGAACAGCTCGCCGGCCGCGTCGAAAATATAGAACCCCGAATCGATCGCCGGGTCGGGCTCGTATAGGCGTGCCAGATCGCTATATCTTTGCTGCACTTCGATATAGCCGTATTCCTTGCCCGCCGTATCTTTGATTTTGCGGCTAAGGGAAAATACAGGAACTTGAAGCTGCGACCAGTTGTCGAGATGCGGGGGCAGCAGCGTGAAGCCGCCGTCTCCGTCCGCCAGCGGAGCGAAGATCGGGATGCCTTCCAGCCCGGCTTGGAAGAGCGCTTCCGCATTGTCTACCGACTGAGGGGAGAGGGCATACTCGTGCTCGAAATTAAAGGCGACGATTTTATAGGCGGAGCTGAAAGGGCCGTTGATCGAGAAAATCGTATTGGCCAGCTTCCTCGTCTCTTGAACCCCAAGATCGGGAATGCCGGCCGGGTTATAGAGATGCTTGGCCAGATTTTCGTCCAGCAGCAGGCTGACGTTGATCCGCTCCATATCCTTCACGCGCCCGTCGAATTGCTCCGTTATTTTCTGAAGCAGGCGTTCGGTTCCGGTATATACCTCTTTTTGGACCATTTTCGAGGCGTACACGGCCAAGGCGGCGACAAAGCCGGCGATGATCAACAGAATGAGGATGGAATAGGTGATGAAAATTTTCGTCTGAAGGCTCCAATTTTTCAACATCCGCCCGCCCTCGCTTTCGCAATGCTCCGACTTTTCAGCCTAATGTACCAGACGATTCGACGATTCGTCAAACGCTCGAACAACGTGTTATTTTTGTGCCGAATCGTACATGCATTTTTCCTAACTGGTCCATTCTTCTTCCTGTTGAACGCATTTACAATAGAGATCGGGACATGTCCGTGCTCGACAAAAATAATCAGACATCCATATGAACGGGGGAATCGGCAAGTGAATTTACGTCTACGGAAAGCTGCGATAGCTCTTCTAACGAGCTTCGTCTTGATTATGCTCGCGGCATGCGGATCGGGTAATAAGGCCGAACCGTCTGGCAGCGGCTCGCAGCCCGCATCCGAAACGTCGTCGGCCAGCCAGGAGACGGCGCCGGAGAAAGTGACGCTTTCGATCATGGTCGGAGGCAACAACAAATTTTACGAAACGATTACTAAGGAATACACGAAGCGCAATCCTCACGTGACCTTCGATCTGCAGACTGTGGACGGAAGCCAGTACGACACGCTGCTTAGAACGCGCATCGCGACGAAGAATTTGCCGGATATCATCGGACACAACGTCTCCGACATGGCGAGAAGATACAACCCGGCCGACAATTTTGTCGACCTGTCCGGCGAGCCGTGGGTAAGCCGACTTGTCAATCCGGATATTCTCAAAATCGACGACAAAATCTACAATCTGCCTTTCGCCGCTTCCGGCTCCGCGCTGGGCATCGTCTACAACAAGAAAATTTTCGCCGATCTCAACTTGAGCGTGCCAAGAACGTTTGAGGAGCTTTTGCAGGTCAGCGAGACGCTAAAGACGAACGGCATAACGCCGTTCTATCTGGGGAACAAGGACGGATGGGTCGCGCAAATCTGGGGACTGACCACGTTCTCGGAGGTCGTCAAGGGCACCGACATTATGGACAAGATCAACGCGAACCAGCTTAAGCACGCGGACGTTCCGGGCTTCGAAGAAGCTTTGGGACAAATCATGCAGCTGTTCGAGAAGGGCTACGTGAACGAAGATCATCTCTCCGTCGGCTTCGACGCGCTGGGCGCGGCGATGAATTCGGGGAAAGCCGCAATGACTGTGCTCGGAGATTTTCTCGAAGCGGGAGAACAATTGGGCGATTACGGTATTTTCGCCACGCCGGGCGTGGACAATCCAGACCTGACCGTCGGCACTGTAACCGGCTGGTTCATCTCCAAAAACTCCAAAAACATCGAAGAAGCGAAGAAGTTTCTGGACTTCTGGAGCCAGCCGGACATTATCGGCATTCAGTACGCGGAAGACCCGAGATTTTCGGCGTTCAAGGACGTCCAGGTCAGCTTTAACCCGCTCATGCAAGGGGAATACGACGAGTATATCTCCCAAGGCAAAGTCGTGCGTCAATACAACGATCTGATCGCCGTAGATACGTCCGAGCTGTTCCGGCTCTATCAGGACATGTTCGGCAAAGGCAAGACGCCTAAGCAGGTGCTGGAGGCTTGGGACGAGAAAGTCGCCGAGCTTGCCAAAGCCGCCGAGCTGCCGGGCTGGTAAGCGATAAGGCGCAGCCGCCGAAGAAGAGGCCGACGACAAGGAAGCCTCTTCTTCCTTTATTCACAGACTCGGAGGAAGACGCCATGAACGCTAGACGGCTTTACCCGCTTTTTTATCTGTATCCCGCTCTGCTGATTTATTTGGCGCTGTTTATTATTCCGACCTTGTTCAGCTTCGTCTATTCGTTTACGGATTGGAACGCTTATCGCGATACGATCCGGTTCACCGGGCTCGATAACTTCGTCAAAATCGCGAACAACGCCGACCTGAGGCTGGCGATCGGCAACACGGTTCTGTTCGCTTTCGCGACCAGTATCGGGAAAAACGTGCTTGGCCTGCTGCTAGCGGTCGCCCTGTGCAGCAGGATCGGATTCAAGCGGCTGTTTCGCACCGTTTTTTTCCTTCCGACCGTGCTCAGCTTTATTGTCGTCGGCGTCCTGTTTACGGCGCTGCTGCATCCTGACGGCTTCCTTAACCAGTTTCTCAGTTTCATCGGACTGGGAGGACTGCGACAGGAGTGGCTGGTGGACCGAAGCATTGTCATGTATACGGTCAGCTTCGTCGACGTGTGGAAGGGTACCGGCTTTCACATGATTATTTTCATGGCCGGTCTGCTCGCGATCCCGCGCGATTACGGAGAAGCCGCGCAGATCGACGGAGCGAATCCGTTTCAGGAGTTTTTCCGCATCAAGCTGCCGCTCATGATGCAGGCGGTCAGCGTCAACGTCGTGCTCAGTCTGATCGCCGGCTTCAAGGTGTTCGAGCAGGTGTTTGTGCTGACGAACGGCGGGCCGGGTTATGCATCGTCAGTGCTGAACTCGATCGCTTTCCAGATGTTCGGGGACGGCCGCTGGGGACTCGGCACGGCAATGAACCTGATTCTGTTTTTGCTCATTACGGCCATCTCCTTCCTGATGCTGGCTTATTTCAAAAGAAAAGAAGTGGACATCTAGCATGAGAATACGGATAGGAAAGCCTCTACTGGAGCTCGTGCTCGCCGCTGCCGCCTTCTTCTACTTCTTTCCCGTACTGATGATGATTCTCGGCTCGTTCAAAAGCAGCATGGAGGCGGCCGCCTTCGATAAGCTGTGGCCCGAGGTGTGGGAGTTCGGAAACTTTCGGCAGGTGCTGTCCGGAGAAAGGATGCTGCAATCGCTGAGCAACAGCGTGATCATTTCTTTGTTCTCGATCGTGCTGACGGTCGTGCTGGCGGCGGTCGCATCCTTCGTCACGGCGAGAAGGCAAAGCCGGTTTGCATCGGGTGCGTATTTTTTGTTCATCGCGGGGCTCGTGGCTCCTCTGATGTACATTCCAACGATCAAAACGCTGCAATTTCTGAGCCTGATGAATACGTTCACCGGCTTGATCCTGGTCGTCGTCGCGACGAATCTTCCATTCGCCGTTTTTCTGTTTACCGGCTTTATTAAAGGCATTCCGCGCGAGCTGGACGAATCGGCCTTCGTGGACGGCTTCGGGACGACGAGAATTTTCTGGGCGATCATCCTGCCCTTGCTCGCGCCGGTTATCGCGACGCAATCGATTCTGATGCTGGTCGGCGTGTGGAACGATCTGAGCATGCCTCTGTTTTTCCTGAACGACAGCAGCAAGTGGACGCTTCCGATGCTCGTTTACAATTTTATTAGTCAATACGTGCGGAACTGGAATCTGGTGTATGCGTTTCTGATTTTGGTTTCGCTGCCCGTGGTCGTCTTGTTTATCGCGGGGCAGAAGCATTTCGTGTCCGGACTGATGTCCGGCGCGGTCAAAGGCTGACGATGCTCGACAACCCCAGATGAGGAGAGGAAACAACATGAACCGTTTGTCCGCGGCACTTCAAATCTGCTTGGCTATCGTATTGAGCTTGACCGGAACGTTATCGCTTTCATCGAAGCCTTCTTCCCGGGCCAGCGCCTCGGCCGGTTGGCCCGTCACCGCGACGATCTCCAACGAGAACGGCGGGCCGGTGTTCAAAATTAACGGGACGCCCGTCGTTCCGCAGTTTAACTACGGCAGCACAATGAAAATCCATCCGAACTACGGTCCGTTTCTGGATACGATTACGATGGCTCAGTCGCGCGACGTGCACGTGACGTTCTGGATCAACGTGCTGGACGACATGGCCTGGAATGAGCAGGTCAATGAGGATGTGTTCGCTCGCGACTCCCAAGCCTACGGCATTCTGCGCATCGGCATCGCCGACGGTCAGCTGTTCGACTTGACGGCGGATCAATACGCGGTGACGGAGCGGGGGCTTCGTTCCGGGTGGCCGTCGTTGGCGTCGCAGGATTGGCGGGATCAACTGGACGACCTGGTCGTCGATTATATCGCCTGGCTGAAGCAGCAGCCGTATGCGGATCGGATACTTGGTTTTCAGATTATGAACATGGACAGCGGAGAATGGTATTTCGACTCCAACAGCGAGGGCAGAATCGGAGCGGGAGAGGATTACTCGCCTCCGATGGTCGCGGCGTTCCGGCAATGGCTGACCGCTAAGTACGGCACGGACGCGGCGCTGCAGGCGGCATGGAACGATTCCGGGGTGACGCTGGCAACGGCTGGCATTCCGACGCTGGCCGAGAGAGATCATTCGGAGGAAAATTTCTTCCGCTCGATCGCCGTCGAAGGCAAGGCCATCGACTATCAAACTTTCTACAGCAAAAAGATAGCGGAGACGATCGATTTCGCGGGAGGGCTGTTCAAGCGGGAAACGGGAGGGCAGACGCTGCTCGGCTCGATGTACGGCTATCATTACGTCGCCGCCCACTATGCGCGTCCGTCCAACAACGGCCACTATGCGCTGGGCGACGTACTGGCTTCCTCCACCGTCGATTTCATCAGCGCCCCCGTCAAATACGGAGATCGCGCAATGGGCGTCAATGCGGGACCGATGGGCTCCTTCGACTCGCTGGCGCTGCACGGCAAAATGTTCATTCTGGAAAACGACACCCGCACGCATCTCGTGGACGGACTGCCTTATCGCGACGATATTTTGTTCACCCCGAGAACGTACTCGTTGAACGAGACGCTCGAAGCGTTGCGGAGGGAGACGGGCAATCAGATCGTCACCGGAGGCGGCCAGTACTTGATGGATATCAACTCCAAGGGCTGGTTCAAGCAGGAGGAAATTTGGGACGAGTATCAGAAGCTGTTATCCGTGCAAGCGAGCCGCTATCTGCAAAGCGCCGACCGGCAGTTCAGGCCGGACGTGGCGGTTATTGTGGACGAGGATTCGCTTCCGTACCATACGTTAAACGTCAATCAGGTGACGCCGACCAACAACCCATATGGCCCTCAGTACCATCTGGATTACGGATTTTTTCATCTGTTCGAGCAGCAACAGAGAGAAATGGCCCGAAGCGGCGTGAAGTTCGGCTACTATGTCATGTCCGATCTGCCGAGCATCCCCGATTCGGTCAAAACGTTCGTGTTCCTGAACGCCTATCGCGCCACATCGGCTCAGCGAACGGAAATCAATGCCTTGAAGCAGGACGGCAATGTGCTCGTCTTTCTGCGGGCGCCCGGCTATTTCAACGATTCCGGCTCCAGCGCCGCAAATATTTCCGACTTGATCGGCATGACCGTCGCCAAGTCCGACTATTCCAGCCCAGCCACGATCATTTCCAATTTTGCCGACCCTGCTACCGAAGGCAGCGGAGCGACGACGATCGGAGGCTGGATGGTCGGCGAAGACAGCGGCGGCGTGGAAGCGGAATATGCGCACACTCCGTCCTTCCATGTCACGGACGCCTCTGCCGTCAAGCTCGGCTATTACGACGGAGAACCGGGCAAAACGGCCTTCGCCCGCAAAGACATGGGAACGTGGACCTCGATCTTTAGCGGCTCCGGCCCGCTCAAGGCCGGATTGATCCGCTCGATCGTCGACAATCTGGGCGGCGCTCACGTGTATTCCTATGGCGGCAAAGACAATATCCGAACCGACGGCAAGCTGTTGATGGTTCATTCGGCGACGGGCAATGCAGGGATAAAGTCGATCGCGCTGCCGAAGCCGTCGAGAGTGGTGGACGTGTTGAACCGGGCAACGGTAGGGAAGAACGTATCCGACTTCCGCTACGATCTGGAGGCCGAAGCGACTGCCCTATTCGCCGTCGTTCCTTACGACACTGCGGCCGTCGAAGCCGAAAGCGGCTTGGTCGTCCGAACAGGGACGTGGAATGAAGCGGCAAATGTTTCTTACTCCGGGGGCGCTGCCTTATCGTCGGGCATTTCAGGCTCGAAGCTGACGTTTTCTTTCTCCGGCCCGTATCTGTCACTGATTGCATCTGCCGGACCGGACGGAGGCCGGATCGACGTCGAGATCGACGGCGTGAAATACCCTTACGCGGAGTTGTACGCTCCTCGGACCGAGCACGCCAAGGAGTTTGTTCTGGCGCTGGATCTGCCCGCCGGAACGCACACCGCCACACTGACCGTGTCTGCGGACAAGCATCGTCTGTCCACGGGAACGGCTGCTGTCGCAGACGCTTTCGTTACCGCTTCTACTCCGACGGCGACAGCGCCTGCGTCCGCTCCCGAGTCGGGACGCGAATCGATTCTGGTCGGAGAAACGCCGACGGCGTCAGGCAACGATGCTCGCTACGAGCTCGGCACCCGGTTCAAGACGACGGTGGACGGGACGATTACACATGTGAAACTGTACGCGCATTCCAATGAAGGCGGACAGCACGATGTCTCCATCTGGCGTGCCGACGACGGAGTACGGATATCCGGTCCGTTTAATTGGACTTTCTCTGCGGGGACCGAAGGCTGGAAGCTGTTCGAGCTGCCATCGCCTCTGGCCGTTCAGGCCGAGACCGACTATATCGTCTCCGTCACGAACAGCGCGGCTGATAAGCTTTACGTTTATACGCCGCAAGGCTTCTCGCAACCGATTGAGCGGGGGCACCTGGTCTCTTACGCGGGCAGCGGCGTCAACTCGTCTCAATTGGGAGAGATGCCGACCTATTCGTTTAACGGCGCGAATTATTTCCGGGACATCGTTTTCACACCGAACAACGGAAGAAGCCTGCAAGGCCGACAAGCCCCGGAGCGCTTCGAGAACGATGCCGTGTACGAGCTCGGGACCCGATTCTCCGCCAACACGAACGGTTACGTGACGAAAACAAGAATCTACGCGCATGAGAATGAATCAGGCATTCACAAAGTATCACTGTGGAATGCCGCCGACGGAACGCTGCTGGCCGGGCCTTACGATTGGAGCGTAAACGCCGGTTCGTCCGGATGGAAGGAGTTCGTCTTGCCGGAGCCGGTGAGGATCAAGGCCGGCGCCGACTACGTCGTGTCGGTCACGAACAGCGTGTACGACAAGCTGTATGCCGTAAGCGGGCAAGGGGGCCCTTCGGGTCCATCTGGAAGCGGAAGTTTCGTCTCCTATGAGGAAGGCGTAAGCACGGCCTCGATCGGAACGATGCCGACCTATGCGTTTAACGACGCGAATTACTTTCGGGACGTCGTCTTCGTAGCGGATCACGAGCAGACCGCTCTGGGATCGGAGGTTCCGCTCGGCTTCTCCGACGATGCCCGTTACGAGTTGGGAACGAAGTTCAAGACGACGGCCGACGGCCTCATCGTCGGCGTTCGGCTGTATGCTCATCCGGACGAAGGGGGAGCTCACTTGGTCTCCCTCTGGCGAGTAAGCGACGGGCAGCGAATCGCCGGCCCGTATACGTGGAACGTGTCCACGCGGCATGCCGGATGGCGGGAGTTTCTGCTGCCCGAGCCGGTCGCCGTCTCCGCCTGGACGGACTATATCGTCTCGATCACGAACGGACCGTCGGATTATTATTACGCGGCGACTCCGCACGGATTTGCCCAACCGACCTCAAGCGGTGATCTGGTCACCTACGCGGGTAGCGGGGTAAGCACGACCGCGATCGGAACGATGCCGATCTATACGTTTAACGATACGAACTATTTCCGGGACGTTCTGTTCGTGCCCGAACAGTAGCAAGCGGGAAGGCGCGGCGCCTGATGCGGACCGTGCCTTCCCTTATATTTAAGGAGATGATCCTTTTGAAAAAGGAAGAAAGCTTTTGTCTAGCAGACTATCGTGAATCCGGCTTGAGAATATCGCTTTCCGCATCGCCTCATGCAACGCTGCGCTTTGCCGCGGACGAGTTGAAGACGCATCTGGCGCTTGCCGGCTATCGTTGTTCGGTAGAGGAGGAGGGGACTGCGGAAAACGGCGGGCTTGCGCTTCGCTTGGCCGGTTCCGGGAACGACATGGGGGAAGAGGAGTTTGAACTTGCCGCTGAGAACGGCTGCATGGTCATCGTTGGCGGCAGCCCAAGAGCGGTATTGTATGGCGCCTATCGCTTTCTGGAGGAGCATGCGGGAATCGCCTGGCCGACGCCTGAGCATCGGTCCGATCCGCTGAATGAGCCCGCAACGATAACCGGCAGCCGACGCTTCAAACCGGCGTTTCCGAGAAGGGGAATCGTACTGGAAAGCGCGGAGACGTCCGAATACGCCCTGGCTCTTATCAATTGGTCCGCCAAAAACGGCATAAATGATCTGTTTTTTACAATCGAGCTATGGGAGCGGGATGCGGAACAATTAAGGCCCGAGCTTGAAAAACGCCAGTTGATGCTGACATTGGGCGGCCATAATCTGGGCAGGTTTTTCCCGGCGTCGGAGCTTTATTCGGAGCACCCGGAATGGTTTGCGTTGGCGGGCGAGGACGGGGAGCGGATGATCGATCAACCATGCTACTCGTGCGAGGCGGGCGTAGAGGTCATGATCGGAAGCATCGTTTCTTTCGTGGAGCGGGAGCTGGAAAAGGGCGACGTGCTGCGGACGCTGTCGCTGTGGCCCAACGACAACAAGCGCGTATGCGGCTGCGCCGCTTGCCGCCAAGCCGGGTTCATAGCTACTTATGTAGAGTTTCTCGATCGGCTTCGCCAAGCGTTCGACGCGAAAAGCATCAAGGTGAACGTAGAGCATATCGCCTACAATGCGCAGTTGGAATGGCGCATGCTGGAGGACGTTCCGGCATCAAGCGAGCTGGATACTTTGATCGCCTGCTGGGGGCGGAACTATCGGGACTCGTTCAAGGCGCCGACGCTGCCGCGAGACGCCAGGTTTAAAGCGTCCGTCGACCGATGGGCGGAGGCGTGCGGGACGTTCGGAACCGGTTGGACGGCGTTCGAATATTACTCCGACTACTGGATGCTGACCTCCTTGTTCCCGCCGCTGTTTCGAACGATCGGAGAGGACATGGCTTATTTTCATCGCATCGGGGCGACCGGCGTCATGAGCTTAATCGTGCCTTACGGCAAGTCGGTCCGTATTATCCGGGAGGAGATCGAGGGACAGGCGGTGACGGCAGCCGACGCCGGACGGGAGATGGACTCGGAGCGAGCCGCGATGTGGCCGAATCTATACGTATTTGCCCGGATGTCTTGGGGTGGAGAAGAGACGGGAACGGCGATTGATCGCTTATGCCGTCATCTGTATGGATCGCGCGCTGCGATTTGCCGAGAGAGGCTGGAGCGGCTGTCGAACGCCTTGTCCGGACTCACGGCGTACAATACGGAGTTTTTCAAGCTCAGATTTACCGATACGTGGCTGAGGACGGACGGGGAAGCCGTTTTCGGCTGGCAGCCCGCCGCCGATGACGGAGCCTTTCCCCGCGCTCGAATCGCCGAATGCCGGCGGGCGTTGGCCATTCTGGAAGCTCCGCTTGCCGCAGGGGGGCCGTCGTCCGCCGACCTTGGGACAACCGACTCATCGAACAAGCATGCTGCAGCATCCAATTCCTCTGACGACTCTGCCACCCACAAATCGTCGTCCATCGAGCCTAGCGCCGACACAGCTGAACTGACGCGCTACTACGATTTTGTCGCAACCAAGCTTCATTCCATCCTTTCGCAATCGTCGGGACAGCTTTGCGCCATCGAACAGATGTGGGAGGACGCCGCGTCTCATTGGCGGGAGGCTTTGGAGCGGGAGAGCGAAATCGACGGCTGGGATCGGGAAAACTGCGCGAAATGGCTGGAGACGGCGATGTCGCATGCTCGCGAATAACCGGATTTGGACGAAGGCCAATATGACGTACTGGTAGTGGAACAATCCGTGGCTCCCACCTCGCAGAATGAGCGGGTCCAAGGCACATTCTTGGCCCCCACCTCGCAGCTTGTGAGGAGCCAAGGCAAATTCTTGGCCCCCACTCCACAGCCTGGCCGTTTGCTTATCTTACAACGTCATGCTTCCCTCACACCGGCTCTACAATAACGCCGTCTTCCGGAGCAGGAGTATTGGGAGCCGGAGTATTGGGAGCCGGCTCCGAGCCCGATCCGCCGCCCGGCGTCTGTTCGGCGCCCTGAGGCTTCAGCCGCGGGTCGTTCGGGTGGACGGCGATCATCGTGTCTTGCGTGCGATACGTGTCCTTGGACAGCTTTTTGCGCTCAGCGGTTTTCCCATCGATCAGCTTCACAAGGAACGCCTCGACAACATAGCCGTTCTCGCCCTTTTGGAGCACGCTCTGCTTGCCTAGCGCGACGGAGCTGTCGGCGACGTAGACCGTTTTCGGCGGGTTAACCTTCACCTGAGCGGTTTCCGTTTTGTAGGATATGCGTTCGTCCAGCGTTCCGAACAGCTTGATCGTAACCGTTTTGTCCGCAACGACGGTGCGGATCAGAAGCTGTTTGCCGGTAGAGTTGCGGAACTTGAAGTTGACGTAGCCGTCCGCGAAAGTGGCATCGAGACCGCGCGGCAAGTAGCTGACCGGCAGCGAATGATTGCGTCGTTCGACGATCTCCAGCCCGGCCAGCAGCGCGGCGTTGTACAGCGTGCTCGACACCTGGCAGATGCCGCCGCCGATGCCGGGCGTCAGCTTGCCCTTAAGAATAACCGGCGCTTCCTTGTAGCCGTGTTCTTTTTCCGCTTTGGCGACGATTTTGCCGTATTCGAACACTTCTCCCGGCTGCAGCAGCGTATCGTTCAGCGACAGGGCGGCTGCGGTGACATTGTGCGAGCGACCTTCTCCGCTTGTGGTGAACGATGTGGTGAATTCGACAATTTTGCGCTCAAGCCCGTCCTCCCTCAGCTTGGCGACCGTAATTTCGGGAGGCGTCTCGACGATAGCGGCCGGGACGAGCCGCGAGCTGCTGCCGATATCCGCCAACGAGGACGGGGCCAGCCCGCGGATGGCTTCAATCGCCGGGCCCAGCTCGATGCTCCGGCCCATCTTTTCCGGCCTGTACACGACATTGTCGCGTTCGTCGATCGTACGGCTCGCGTCGGCCCCTTTTTCCCGCACGAGGTCTCCCCATGCCTGCTTCGCAGCCTGCTCCAGCCGTTCCGAATCCCACGCCACGTCAATGCCGTATGAGGCTCCCTGTTCGCCATAAATCCGCAGCTTCGCCCGTTCCCACCAGGAGTAATCGAAGCGGCGCTCGATCGCCTGGATCGCCTCTTCAGCCGCGATTCGCAAGCCGAGCTCCTCAAGCGTCAATGCCGGAATGCCCGCGCTCGAACTCGCTCCCGTCGTACTAACCGCGCTGACCTGCCCCCCGAGACTGCTCGGATCCAGCGACACCTGAACGGCCTGCGCGTCCGCTATGCGCGCCCGGATTGTCCCCAAGGCCTCCTCCGGTGACTTGCCGCCGAGCTCGAGTCCGCCGACGCGGAAGCCGTCCGGCAGAGCTTGATCGCTTCCGTAGCTCATCGCGCTGCCGACTCCGGCGCCGACCAGCAAGAAGACGAAGATAAGAACGATTATGCCGAGTTTTTTCATGCCGGACCCCTTTCTCCTTCTGCTTACGGCGTGACGGGACTGTCTTGTATTCATCGTCTGCGTCATTGTCGTTTTCTACCCGCCTTTCCTGCGATCAAATGACCGCAAACGTCTGTAAAATGTTTCTAATGAGTTATACTGCGGTTTCATCGATTCGTTCTTTCCAAAAATTAAAAATTTCTAAACAAATGGCTGAAGCCCAAGCCCAATAAGGGTCGGAAGTCCGCGCCTTCGACAGATTTCCCGGGCAATCGATCGACAGAGAGAGGAAAATGAGGCATGATGTCGAAGTATCTAAAGTCTGAATCTTAACAGGAAGTGATACCGTGATCGAAATGCAGGACATCTGGAAGACCTATCCGGACGGCACGACGGCTCTTCAAGGCATCAACGTTGTGATCGACCGCAACGAATTCGTGTACATCGTGGGTCCGTCCGGTGCGGGTAAGTCCACCTTCATGAAGCTGATATACCGGGAAGAATACCCGTCGAAGGGACAAATCTCGGTCAACGGCTTTAATATAGGAAAACTGAAGCATCGCAAAATTCCGTTCGTGAGGCGCAACATTGGGGTTGTTTTCCAAGACTACAAGCTTCTTCCGAAGCTGACGGCTTTCGAGAACGTGGCGTTCGCCATGGAAGTCATCGAGACGCCGCGACGTCTCATTCGTCGCCGAACGATGGAAGTGCTCGAGCTTGTCGGCCTGAAGCATAAGGCGGGCAGCCTGCCGGCGCAGCTGTCGGGGGGCGAACAGCAGAGAATTGCGATCGCTCGCGCGATCGTCAACAACCCTGCAGTAATCGTAGCGGACGAGCCTACGGGAAACCTGGATCCCGAGACTTCATGGGGCATTATGAACCTGCTGGAGGAGATTAATTTTCGCGGTACGACGATCGTCATGGCCACCCACAACAAGGAGATCGTGAATACGATGCGCAAGCGCGTAATCGCCATCGAGCGGGGAACCATTGTACGCGATCAGGCGAGAGGAGAATACGGCTATGAAATTTAGCACAATTCTCCGCCATATTCGGGAAGGCCTCAAGAATGTCGGCCGCAACGGCTGGATGACCTTCGCCTCGATGAGCTCAATCGGCATTTCCCTGTTTATTCTGGGGGTCTTTATGCTTCTGGCCATGAACGTCAACAAGCTGGCCGATCAGCTGGACAGCCAGGTCCAGATCAACGTTTACTTGCAGACCGGAACCGCCGAAGCGAAAGCGGAGGAGGTCGGGAGGCTGATCAAGCGGATTCCCCAGGTCAAGACGGTTACTTTTGTCTCCAAGGCAGAGGGGCTGCAGCGGTTTCGCGAGAGCATGGGCGAAGAGGGGCGCGAAGCGCTTGACGGATACGACGAAGAGAACAATCCGCTACCGGATTCCTTCGAGATCGAAGCGTTCGATCCGCAGCAGATCGCCTATATTGCCAAGCAAATCGAAGCGATTAATCTGACCGATCCCGAGAAGTCGATCGAGCGAGTCAAATACGGCAAAGACACGATTGAGAAGCTGTTCAGCATCACGAATGCGGTACGCAACATCGGAATCGTCATCGTTCTCGGTTTGACCGTAATGGCGATGTTCCTGATCTCGACGACGATCAAGACGACGATTATCGCTAGGCGCAGGGAAATTTCGATCATGAAGCTGGTCGGAGCCACGAACAGCTTTATCCGCTGGCCGTTTTTCATCGAAGGGGCGATTATCGGCTTTTTCGGTTCGCTGGTGAGCGCCGTTATTCTGATGTTCGGATATTCTCAGATGGTCGAGTCGACCAGCGCAACCGTAGGTTTGTACATGATCCAGTTCGCGACGATGGACGAAGTCATGAACAGCGTAGGCGGCGCGATAATCGGTCTGGGAACGCTGCTCGGGATATTCGGAAGTACGATCTCGGTGCGCAGATACTTAAGGGTCTAACGATAATGCGGACAACGTCCACGCTATTCAGAGGAGGAGCCTAGTGAAAAAGAAGCTGTTGCTGTTGCTCGCGATGCTGTTGGTTGTCGGTCTGGTCGGCCGACCGTATGATGGACAGGCTAAGACGGAGCTGGAGAAGATCGAGCAGGATCTTAAGCAGCTCAAGAAGGATATGGACCGAGCGGCCCACAACCAGAGATATGCGGAGAAGACGGTTCAAGAGCTGACAGGCAAGCAGGAAGCGACCAAGGAAGACATCGAGAAGCTGCTGAGCCGGATCGAGACGGTACAGAAGCGATTGGAAAATACGCAAGTGAAAATCGCAGAGTCGGAAGAGAAGCTGATCCAGACGGGCGTGGAGCTGGAAAATGCAATCAAGCAGCGCGACAACCGCGATCAGCTGATGGCGTCGCGGGTCAAGATGGCCTATACGGCAGGACCGGTATCGTTCCTGGACGTACTGCTCAGCTCCTCTAGCTTCTCCGATTTCCTGGAGCGGTACGATGCGGTAGAGGCGATCGCCGTACAGGATCGCAATATCCTCGACGAGAAGAAGAAGTACGCAGACGAGGTTGCCGCCTTGAAGCTCCAGAGCGAGCAGGAGCTTGAGGAAATCCGCTTGCTGTACGAAGAGATCGAGCAGCATAAGTCGACCTTGGAGCAGGAAGAGAAGGACAAGGAAGTGCTGATCGCCAAGCTGGCTGTGGAGATCGAAGAACTGGAAGAGATTAGCGAGGAATCGGCCAAGCAGCTCACGGAGCTGGCGAAGAAGGCTTCCGAGCTGGAAGCGAAGAAGAATCGGATTAAGACTTACTACACGGGCGGCAAGCTGGGGATGCCTTTGAAGTCGGAGTACCGATTATCTTCTCCGTTCGGCTACAGGATTCATCCGATTACGGGCTCCAAGAAGCTGCATGCGGGCATGGACATGGCTGCGCCTAAGGGAACGCCGATCTACGCCGCGGAAACGGGCGTTGTCATCATCGCTCAATCGTGGAGCGGCTACGGAAACTGCGTCATTATCGATCACGGCGGCGGCTTGTGGACGCTGTACGGGCACATGAGCGAGATTTTGGCGAAAAAAGGCGATACAGTGAAACGCGGAGAAAAGATTGGACTGGTCGGATCGACGGGGCAATCGACAGGCAATCACTTGCATTTCGAAGTCCGCAAAAACTCCGAGCCGGTCGATCCGGCGCCTTATTTGAAGTAACGGACAAGGGCAGTCGACTCCCGACGAATCGTCGAGAAGCGGCTGCTTCTTTTTGGACAGGAATTGTCTAAATGAACTAAGCCTGTCATAATCTAACCATAAGACGATAGACGAGGAAAATTTTGGGGAGTGGGGCATGTGGGATTCAGAGGTCGCACAGTCGCGGCATTGATGGCGCTAACGGCAGTAACGGCCTGCGTCGCGACCTATGCCGTCCTTGAATTTCCGAGGTGGAACGGAATAGCGACAGGGACGGCGGTCTGGGGAAACGGGCAGACTCAGGAAGGCCTTCGACAGAGCGAGATCGACAAGCTCAACAAGGCCCTGTCTCTGATCGAGAAGCGTTATCTCCTTCCTGCCGACCGCAACAGGCTGCTCGACGGAGCGCTGCAAGGCATGGTGGAATCGCTAAGCGACCCGTATTCCATATATAAGTCGGCTGACGAAGCCGATGCGTATGTTGACGCTCTTCAAGGGGCATTCACGGGCATTGGAGCAGAGCTGAGAATTGAAAAAGGGGCGGTAGTCGTCGAAGCGCCGATTCGGGGCTCTCCCGCTGAGAGGGCGGGACTGCAATCGCGCGACGTGCTTCTCTCGATTAACGGGGAAAGCCTGTACGGCTTATCTCTAAGCGAAGCTGTAGCCAAGATTAGGGGGCCGAAGGGAACCAAAGCTAAGCTGAAGGTGCAGCGGGCAGGCAGGGCGGAACCGCTGGACCTGGAGCTTGTTCGCGACCGGATCGACCCGATCGCGGTCGGGTCGGAGGTCGAGGAGGACGGAATCGGACATTTGTTCATCAATCAGTTCACGAGCGAGACGGCGTCGCAAGTGGCCGAAGAGCTCGAAGCGATGAAGAGCCAGGGGCTTAAGGCTCTCGTGATCGATGTTCGGAACAACCCGGGAGGGTATCTTCAGTCGGTCGTGGAAGTTGCCGATCAGTTGCTGGAGAAAGGCAAGCCGATCGTGCAATCGGAATATCGCGACGGACAGCGCAAAGTGGACGTTGCCCAGCATGGGGCGAAGAACGGCGAGCGGTACCCGCTAGTCGTGCTCATCAACAAAGGCAGCGCCAGCGCGTCGGAAATATTGGCAGGCGCTCTGAAGCAATCGGCCGGCGCCGTGCTTGTAGGAGATACGAGCTATGGCAAAGGAACCGTACAGGTTCATTTCAACAATGAATTGGGCGATGACAGTCTGATCAAGCTGACTGTATACAAATGGCTGCTTCCGGACGGGACCTGGATCAACGAGCAGGGGCTTAAGCCGGATGTTCCGGTCGCTCAGCCCGATTATTTTCTGGCGTGGCGGCTGCCGCGAGACCGCGTGCTGAAGCTCGATTCGACCGGCGGAGACATCGGAAATTTGCAGACGATTCTGTCGGGCGTCGGTTATCCGACGGACCGGACGGACGGCTATTACAGCGAGAAGACCAAGCAGGCCGTCGAACGATTCCAGGCCGACGAATCGCTGCCGAAGACCGGCGAAGTCGATTCCGCAACCGCCCAACGGCTGGAAGAGAAGCTCTACTCCATTATTCAGGATAAAACCAACGACGCCCAGTGGCAGACGGCGCTCGCAGAAGCCCGCAAGCTACTGGAGTCATCGGGATCTCCATAAAATGGCGTGTTCCAAAGAAACGGCGGGAGAAGGATTTTCCCTCGCGCCGTCGAATATCAATTAGGAGGTTGATCTCGATCAGCTTCCTTTTTTGCGTTGGAGTGCGTTTAGTTGCAAGGAAGAGGAGATGCGCGATGGATGATCTTTTGAATATACTTAAAGAGGCTGGACAAGCCGCGGTCGGTCTGTTCACTTTTCCATATTTTTATATTGCGATTGCGCTCGTATGGTGGCATACCCGTCATACAGTCACGCTGCAGCGAAGGCTATATCATGTTCGTCTATACGGCGCAATGCGGTTAACGCTGACGAGAACGGCTTCCGGGCTGGCTGTCGGGATCGTTCTTTCCGTGGTCGGCCTGGGAGCCGGCGCCGTCCTGAACGGCGAGACGTTAATGTTCGTCTGGATCGCAATGGCCGTGTTAGCGTTGTTTCGCTTCAGATACGTGTGCCTGGCATACGCTGCGGGGTCGCTCGGTCTGCTGCAGTCCGGGATGGAATGGGCGGGAATAGAGGCCGCCCAAGGTTCGGCTGTCGCAGAAGCGTTGAGGATGCTTCTGGCGATCGACGTTCCTGCTCTGCTCTTCATAGCAGGCGTTCTCCATATCGCGGAAGGTTTTCTCGTCCGACTGCAGAGCGGGACGCTTGCGATTCCTCTGTTTCTGCAAGGGAAACGAGGCAAGCCAATGGGGGCATACGCGATTGCCGGTGTATGGCCCATTCCGCTGCTGTGGCTTGTACCTTCATCGAGCGGCGGGTTTACGCTGCCGTGGACGCCTTTTTTCGGCGGCGATGCGGCGGCCTGGAGCTTCCTGGCTTTTCCGGTTTTGATCGGTTTCAGCGACCGTACGGCGACCAATTGGCCGGAACGCAAGGCCGGGATGTCGGGCAATCTGCTAATGCTTTACGGCGTGATTATCGCCTTGTTGGCCGTCTGCGCTGTCTACTGGTCTCCGCTTGTCGCGATCGCTTCGGCAGCGGCCTTCCTGCTGCATGAAGGCTTGCTATGGATTAGCCGGATCGGAGAAGCAGGCAAAGATCCTTTGTACTCCCAGGACGGAACAGGAGTAAAGGTGTTGGCGGTGCTCCCCGGAACGCCGGCTGCCGAGCTTGGCTTGCAGGCGGGAGAAGTCATCAAAAAAGTTAACGGGGCGGTCGTGCGCAACAAGATGGAACTGCATGCCGCATTGCAGCTTCAATCGGCCTATTGCAAGCTGGAGGTCGTCAATCGCGAAGGACACGTCAAGTTCCTCCAAAGAGCGCGTTACGCGGGAGAGCATTATCAGCTGGGGCTTATTCCGGCTCCGGACGACGACATCGAGTTCGTGGCCTCGCCGCGCTCTGCGTCGATCTGGCAAGGGCTAAGAGAAGCGGGAGCGCGGCGTCTGAGGAACTCTCCAACGATGAGGCAGCAGGAAGCTCGCCGCGAGGCGGAGCTGGCCGCAGCCGAACAGGCGGCCGCTTCGCAAGCGGCTGCGGAGGCGCTGGCGGAAGCCGAGCGGAAGAAGGCGGAGGAAGAAGTCGGCTTGCCTCCTCGCGCCGCCCATGTCCGAATGAAGTCTTGACAACGGTCGAGAGGTTTAGTATTTTTTTAAGTGATCATCAGGAATAGGGTCCCTAGGGTTCCACGGCGCCGCCAACGCCGGTTCGGTCCGAGAGGGAGCGCATCTTCGCCGTTGTGGCGGGATGAACACGGAGGGATAAAAGCCCGGGAGTATCGATGACGACCCGCGACGCCTGCATGGCTCGCGAAGGTCTGCGATGCTTCGGGCTTTTTTTGTCGTTCGGCCGGAAGTACTGGAGGCGGCGGGACACACTACATTCGGAGGTGTATGAATCATGAATCGATCCTGGTTATTGCTGCTTGCGGCCGGGGGGTGCGAGGTAGGCTGGGTATCCGGCTTGAAACACGCATCGAATGCGGGAGAGTGGGCGCTGACCGTCGTCGGCATCGTACTCAGCTTCGCGGGATTGCTGCGGGCAACGCGCGACTTGCCCGTCGGCACGGTATATGCGGTGTTTACGGGGATCGGAGCGGCGGGTGCGGTGCTGGCGGAGTCTTTATTTTTCGGTGCGGAGTGGAATGCGGTCAAACTGCTCCTTGTCGCGGTGCTGATCGTCGGCATCGGAGGGCTGAAAATGACGACGGATGTCAAAGCGAAGGGAGAGAACGGATAATGGCGTGGATTGCGCTTGTCTTCGCGGGGTTATTTGAGGTTGTGGGCGTGCTTGCCATGAATCGGCTGAAGGAGAAAAAAGACAAGCTGAGCATGCTCATGCTTGTCTTGGGCTTTATTATCAGTTTTAGTCTGCTGTCCGTAGCGATGAAGTCGATCTCGATGGGAACCGCATATGCGGTATGGACTGCGATCGGGACGGTCGGCGGAACGCTCGTAGGCATGCTGCTGTACGGAGAGTCCCGCCAGCCCCGGAGAATTTTTTTCCTTGCGCTTGTGGTTTCGGCTGTAGTCGGTCTTAAGGCAATCGGAGGAGAGTAATCGCGATTACTTGATAATCCAGTCGGCGATATCCCGAATGACTTGCGCGTCGACATGCCCGTCCTTGTCTTTCGCAAAGAAGTGGTTAAGGCCCGGATACAGCTTAAAGGATGCTTTACTGTTGTTTTTCAAGGTTTCCTGCCATTGAATATAATCTTTGTCCGCATACACCTGGACGTCGGCTTCGCCTTGCAGCACGAGCACCGGCTTTGTCAGCTTGGCGGCGATGCCGTCGGCACCGCGGCTGTCCATTTCCTTGAAGTAGTAAGCCGGGATGCCGAATAAGGTTTGTTTTTTCGCTTCATCGTCGGTAAGGCCGGCAAGAGCGTGCGCTTTCTTAACCTCGGCGGCGACGAGCTCCGTGTTGGCGGCTTTAGCCGGATCGCCGTCTTTCATTGTGGCGATCGCCGCAGCGTTCTGGTCCGCGATAATTTCCCACAGCGTGCGGGGAGAGCCTGCCAGAATCGCAAGTCCGGCGAAATCTCCTCCGTCGGCGTCGATGCGGGGGGCTAGCATGCCACCCAGGCTGTGGCCAACGACAAACACCTTCGAGGAGTCAATGCGCGGGTCAGCCTTCAGCAGCTTCGCCGCCGCGATAGCATCGTCGACCGTCTCATCCTTAACCGTGAAGGATAGGAGCATATCGGGGGTGAAGCTCTGTCCATGAGCGAACGTTCTCTTGTCGTAGCGCAAGACGGCGATCCCCTGCTCGGCAAGCCCCCAGGCAAGATCGCGGAACGGCTTGGCGAGGCCGACGGTTTCGTCTCGGTCTGTTGAGCCTGAGCCGTGGACGAGAACGACGGCGGGTAGCTTGCCGGAGCTGTTTTTGGGCAGTGTAAGCGTGCCTGGCAGAGGATACTTCGTTCCTTCTCCGACGGTGACTTCCTCCTCGACTAGGCCGGCCGGAACGGAAGCTTGCTCCGCAACGAGCTTTATCCATATCCCGGTAACCTGATTGTCGGCGTTCAGGGTGAGCGTTAGTGCGACTTTCGCTTTGGCAAAGGTTAACAGAGCGATGAACTGAGGCTGATCGGCAGCTGCGGCATTTACTTGAATCGCTTCGATTCCGCTGTATTTTCCGACGGGAGCGACCGTTTGCTCCCAGCCGGCTTTCAGCGCTTCAGGCGGTACTGCTTTCTGCAGTGCGTCATCGAAATAAGTGTCGGACAGCTGTTCATATTCGCCCGCAACGAGCTGTTCGACAATTGTACGCACGGCGTTTTCGCTAGCCTTCGCCGTGAGAATAGAAGCCGTTGCGCTATCTTCATGAATAACCGTTTGCAAGCCGAGCGTTCTCTCGAAGAAGGAGAGCGGGACGAACATACGGTTGGATTTGACGACTGCATTGGCGCCAAACGCGATGCTGGCTTGGCCTCCGATATGCGCTTCGTTGCTGCCCGACTTGACGGTTGCCGTTACGGCGGAGCCGGTGATCGCGGCTTCCTTGGAAGCGGGAACGTATTCGACCTTGAGGCCAAGCGCTTGCGCGGTTGGACGAAGCGGGACCATGACGTCATTGCCGCTCCTGTACGGCTGGGCATCGGGGAACAGAAGCGCTTGGCCGTCGATGTTAAGCTTAAAAGCAGTCGCTGAGGCGGCAGAGGACGATAACGGGATTGCGGATAGAAGCATGGCGGATGCGGTTGCGATCAGGGCGGTTTTTCTAATTTTTTTCATGGGTCATACCTCCGTTTTATTTTTGAAAATCAGGTAAGAATAGATGGCGGGAACCAGAGCGCTCGCCGAGGCGCATATAATAACGATTGCCGCTATCCATTGCATTGAGGCAAACCAGGCGGACACGAACATCACGATGCCGGCTATGAACCACAGGCGACCGGCAAGACGGTGAGTCAAACGCCAATTGCGCTCATCCATAAGCGTCCAGGGCGTACGGATGCCGATGAAGAAGTTGCTGCGCACTTGCCCCATGCGGTTGCCGATAATAATCCACAATAGCCCGATTCCTCCAAGCACCAGATTGATCATCGGCATTTTATGGCCGGTATTGTCCAGAATGACAATCAGCATCACCGATTGGAGGAAAAGGCTAATTGCCCAACGCATCAGATGATAGTAGCCTTCGAATCGGCTGTAATTGCTTTTTCGGGGATCAACGTAACGCATCAGGGACAGCAGAGCGGGCAGCGCAACTGTCAATGCGGCGTTGAAAAGCCAGAAGCTCCATTTTGTCATCGTGCGATCGGCTTCGCCGTTGATGTTATAGTGGGAGGCGACAGTGTCGGGAAGCCGGGAATTGAATACAAGGAACAGCGTGATAAAAATCGCGACGTTCACGCCAAGCAGCAGCCAGTCGTTTTTCGACCACAGGGTTGTTTTTTTGTCGTTGCCGTCAGTCATTGGGCGTCTCTCCTTTAGTCCCGATCATGCCGAGAAACCAGCTCATGGCTTCCTGCATCACGGACATGTTGAGGGAATAGATGATACTTTGTCCTTGTCTTTCGTCTTGAACGAGCTGCGCCTGCTTCAGGATGCTCAGATGATGGGAAATACTCGGCTTGGAGATGTCGAAGTGGTCGGCGATCTCTCCCGCAGACATGTCCCGGTCTTTCAGCAGCTGGAGAATTTTGCGTCTTGTCGGATCTGAAAGCGCCTTGAACGCGTCGTTCATAAAAGCGGCCCCTCCTTTCGCGAGGGTGGTGTTTTCGATATTTAGATAATTCTCTAAATCTTATATTTAGATGATAAGCTAAATATCGAAAGGGGTCAACTGTCTGCCGATGGCAAAAAAAAACGAAGTTCGGCGATGAACCGAACTTCGCTTTGTTATGTTGTCGTCGAGGTGATTTCCGGGTGGCTGGCGATAAACCAGACGATGGAGCCGACGATGCCCAGCAGGAATAGCGTGAACAGAGTGATTTTGAGGGCGCTGCGGGGAACGCGTCCGGAGACGGTTCCCGTCTGGCCGTTCACCATGTAGTAATACTTCTTCGATTTGTAGACGTAGTTGGCGTTCCATACCGGCAGCAGCAGATGTTTATAAGTGATGGCATTGTACGTAGTCCGGATGCGCAGGTTGCGGATTTCGTCCCCGCCGATCACTCTGCGGATTTCCGTATTAAGCGTACTGTCGGCTCGCTGCTGCGCCTTCTCCCAGCCTTCCTCGCGAGTGATGGAATAACGCTCCGAGATGTAGCCGCTCAAATACTCCGGCTTGTAGCCGTGAAGCTCGGACAGCTTGAAATCTCCCAGCTCCTTCAGCAAATCGGAGTTATAGTGCCCTGAAGCCGGGATGAGAATGTCGTCGAAGCTCCTGCCGTAATCCCCTCGCGTAGAATGCCAGACGGTGTATCTCTCCTGGGCGGTGTACGTCTCGGTTTTGCCGTTGACGACCCTCGTCTTGGTTACCGTCCGGTAGTGATATATGCCAACCTCTGCGGAGTAAACCGAATACGTCTCCGTGTCGTAAGTCCAGTAGGGGATATAGATCCCGTTCAGCTGGGAGTCGACATCGGTTTTTTTGAAGTGATTAGGCATAAAATATTTCTTTTTCTTCCAACGGGCGAACGAGGTGAGCGCCTCATCGCGCGATACCCGGAAGGGGATAACGGATTCCGGGCGGATGCTGCGTACATTTTCTTGGCTTAGCACCTTCGGGGAGCCGCAGAAGACGCAGGTGGACGTCGTCTGCCCCGCCGGGATCAGCGTCTCTCCGCCGCATGTCTCGCAGTGAATTGCCTGTTGCTGCGCACCCCAGTCCTGCAGGCGATCCAGATTCTCGTCGCGCCGGTTGAAGGCATGCTCCACGGGCTCGTCGAGAATTTTCTCGATTTCCTTATTCGCTCCGCAATATTGGCATTTCAGGTTTTGACTTTCCGCATCGAATACCATCGGACCCGCGCAGCTGGGGCACGGGAACCGAATCGCGGTCGCAGCGTTATTCATCTAAATGACGCCTCCGGCTAAAGTTTACTTCCGCAATCGGAACAGAATTTCGCGTTCTCGTTCAGCCGGCTTCCGCATTCGGAGCAGAACTTCTTGCCGCCTGAAGCTTGCCCCTGCTGCGCCGCAACTCCCGGAGCCGCCCCTTGCCCCGTCGAGCTCTGGCCTGCAGAAGCTTGCCCGGCTGCGCCCGCCGCGCCGCCCCCCGAGTTCATCTGCTGGAACATTTGTCCCATCATCTGACCCATCGCCATGCCCGCGCCCAACTCCGCGCCTGCGCCCGCCGCGCCGCCGTGCGGATTGTTCGCGGCTTCGCGAAGCGCCTCGGCCGTCTGATACTTCATATATTGATCCAGGTTGCCGGCGATGTTCATCGACGATTTGCGGTCGATCATCTGCTCCACTTCCGGCGGCAGCGACAGGTTTTCGATCGTTACGTTCGTCAGGGCAAGACCGATCGCCGCAAAGTTCGGCAGCAGCTTCTCCGCAGTCATTCGTCCGAGCTCGTCGTAGGAGCTCGCCAAGTCGAGCACCGGAATTTTCGCTTCGCCGACGAGATCGCTGATCCCGGATACGACGACAGCCTTCAGATAACCGGTGATGCCAGCGGTCGTGAACTCCTTTTTCGTTCCGAAAATATCGCGCAAAAAGATGACGGGATCCTGCACTCGGAAGGAATAATTGCCGAAGCCGCGCATCCGGATCATGCCGAACTCGGGATCGCGCATAATGACCGGGTTTGTCGTGCCCCATTTTTGATCGGTGAAGGTGGTCATGTTCACGAAATAAACGTCCGATTTGAACGGGGAATTGAAGCCGTGCTTCCACGATTTAAGAGCTGTAAGCACAGGCATGTTTTGCGTGCTTAGTGTATAGGTACCAGGGCCGAAAACGTCGGCAATCTGCCCTTCGTTAACGAAAATAGCGGCTTGGGATTCGCGGACGATGAGCTTCGCTCCCATCTTGATCGCGTTGTCGTAGGCCGGGAAGCGATAGACGAGAATCCCCCGATCGTCGAGCCATTCGATGACTTCTATGAACTGTCCTCTAATGAAATCAAACAAACCCATGCGCCACTCTCCAGTCTGCCTCCGAACGCTCGAAAGGCGATTTTTTAGCGAATATGTTCAATTAGTTATATCGTATCATAAAAAGACGAAAGTTTGCTGCATAATCGCCAAAATCCGACCCCGTCCAGGGGCGCGGGCTCTTTTGACGCTTCGCCGACAAACCGATATAATAGATGGGAACACACATTCTGTTGACGGAACGGATATAAACGAACGATTCGCAGAGAAGAACGTGATGAACCGACCACGTGCAGCTGCGGATGCGGAAAGGGGCAACGATAACGGATGGCCGATACGGAATTGTTGAATAAGCCGTTTAACCTGGTTTCGGAGTACGCGCCTTCCGGCGACCAGCCGGGCGCGATCAGCCAGCTTGCGGAAGGTATAGCGGCGGGCAAGAGGCATCAGACGCTGCTCGGGGCGACGGGAACGGGGAAGACTTTTACAATCGCCCAGACGATCGCGAAGGTGAACCGCCCGACGCTCGTGATCGCTCATAATAAGACGCTGGCGATGCAGCTGTGCAGCGAGTTCAAGGAGTTTTTCCCGGAGAACTCGGTGGAATACTTCGTCAGTTATTATGATTACTATCAGCCCGAGGCGTATATACCGTCTACCGATACGTATATCGAGAAGGATTCCAGCATCAACGACGAGATCGATAAGATGCGTCACTCCTCCACGGCGGCGCTGTTCGAGCGGCGCGACGTCATTATCGTGGCGAGCGTGTCCTGCATTTACGGTCTCGGTTCTCCCGAGGAGTACCGCGATCTCAGGCTCAGCCTGAGAGTCGGGATGGAGAAGTCTCGCAACGCCATTTTGCACAAGTTGATCGACATTCAGTACGAGCGCAACGATCTCAACTTCGTCCGGGGCACGTTCCGCGTGCGCGGCGATGTGATTGAGATTTTCCCGGTGTCGCGGGGAGACTCGGCGATTCGCGTCGAGATGTTCGGGGACGAGATCGAACGGATCACGGAGATCGACGTGCTGACGGGCGAGATTACGGGCGAACGGGAGCACGTCGTCATTTTCCCGGGGTCTCACTTCGTTACCGGCGAGGAGAAAATGAAGCGGGCGCTCGTGAACATCGAGCGCGAGCTGGAGGAACGGCTGGCCGAGCTGAGAGAGCAGGGCAAGCTGCTTGAAGCGCAGCGGCTGGAGCAGCGCACGCGCTACGATCTGGAGATGATGGCCGAGATGGGCTTCTGCTCCGGCATCGAGAACTATTCGGGGCCGATGACGTTCCGCGAGCGCGGCGCTACCCCGTACACGCTGATGGACTTTTTCCCGGACGACTTCGTCGTCGTCATCGACGAGTCGCACGTTACGCTGCCGCAGGTGCGGGCGATGTACAACGGTGACCAGGCCCGGAAGTCGGTGCTCGTCGATCATGGCTTCCGCCTGCCGTCGGCCAAGGATAACCGTCCGCTTCGCTTCGAGGAATTCGAGCAGAAGGCGAAGCAACTGATCTACGTTTCCGCAACGCCGGGACCTTACGAGCTGGAGCACTGTCCGACCGTCGTCGAGCAGATCATCCGTCCGACGGGACTGGTCGACCCGATTATCGAGGTGCGTCCGACCAAGGGGCAGATCGACGATCTGCTTGGAGAGATTCGCGACCGGATCGCGAAGGACGAGCGCGTGCTGGTAACGACGCTGACGAAGAAGATGTCCGAGGATCTGACCGATTATATGAAGGAAGTCGGCATCAAGGTTCGCTACTTGCACTCGGACATCAAGACGTTGGAGCGGATGGCGATTTTGCGCGATTTGCGACTGGGAACGTTCGACGTCGTTGTTGGTATCAACCTTCTCCGGGAAGGACTCGATTTGCCGGAGGTCAGCCTGGTATCGATTCTGGATGCCGATAAGGAAGGATTTCTGCGCTCGGAGCGATCGCTTATCCAGACGATCGGCCGCGCGGCGCGGAACGCGGAAGGCCGCGTCATTATGTACGGAGACAAGATAACCGATTCGATGGAGCGGGCAATCAGCGAGACCGAGCGACGCCGCGCCATTCAGCTGGCTTACAACGAACAGCATGGCATTACGCCGCAGACGATCATCAAGAAAGTCAGAGACTTGATCGAAGCGACCAAAGCCGTAGAAACGAAGAGCTCGTTCCTGACCGGCGCCGAGGATCTCAGCAGGCTGTCGAAGAAGGATCGCGCTTCCGTCATCGAACGTCTGGAATTCGAGATGAAGGAAGCGGCGAAGAGCCTGCAGTTCGAGCGCGCCGCAGAGCTCCGCGACGCGTTGCTTGAACTGAAAGCGACGATGTAGGAATAGAAGACCTTCCATACAAATCTATTTGCAAGGTCGTTCGCAGTCCGGTATAATGAACGGGAACGTACATTCCTATACGGAGTGCGACTGCGGACGGCCAAGCTGGAAGAGCAGCCCCCGCCTTGTCGCGAAAGGGGCTTTTTCGTTTTGGCTAACGAGCAGATCGTCATCAAGGGCGCTCGCGCCCATAACCTGAAGAACATCGACGTTACGATTCCGCGCGACAAGTTTGTCGTGCTGACCGGGCTGTCCGGCTCGGGCAAATCCTCGCTCGCCTTCGACACGATTTACGCCGAAGGGCAGCGCCGCTATGTCGAATCTTTGTCCGCTTACGCCCGTCAGTTTCTCGGGCAGATGGACAAGCCTGACGTCGATTCCATAGACGGCTTGTCTCCGGCGATTTCCATCGACCAGAAGACGACGAGCCGCAACCCCCGTTCGACCGTAGGCACGGTCACGGAGATTTACGATTATTTGCGTCTCATGTACGCCCGTGTCGGCAAGCCTCATTGTCCGGATCACGGCATCGAGATTACTTCCCAGACGGTCGAGCAGATGGTCGACCGCATTATGGAATATCCCGAGCGGACGCGTCTGCAGATTCTGGCTCCTGTCGTATCGGGGCGCAAGGGCGAACATACCAAGCTGCTGGCCGACGTTCAGAAGCAGGGCTTCGTACGCGTTCGCGTCAACGGAGAGATCCGCGATCTCTCCGAGAAGATCGAGCTGGAGAAGAACAAGAAGCATTCGATCGAGGTCGTCGTCGACCGCATTGTCGTCAAGGACGATGTACAGACGCGGCTTGCCGACTCGCTTGAGATGGCGCTGAAGCTGTCCGGGGGTCAAGTTCTCGTCGATATTATCGATAAGGAAGAACTGATGTTCAACTCCAATCTTGCTTGTCCGGAGTGCGGCTTCTCGATGGATGAGCTGGCTCCGCGCATGTTCTCCTTCAACTCGCCTTTCGGCGCTTGTCCGGAGTGTGACGGGCTTGGCGTCAAGATGATCGTCGATCCCGAATTGCTTGTCCCCGATCGCTCCAAGAGCATCGAAGAGGGCGCGTTCGAGGCCTGGGCGGGCAGCACCTCCAACTATTATCCGCAATTTCTGAACGCGGTGTGCGCGCATTACGGCATACCGACCGACGTGCCCATCGGACAGCTGCAGGACAAGCATTTGCAGATCATTCTGTACGGAACGGGCGGAGAACGCATTCGCTTCCGTTACGAGAACGAATTCGGCCATACGCGCGATGCGCAGGTGCCGTTCGAGGGCGTCGTCCACAACCTGGAACGCCGCTACCGGGAGACCGGCTCCGAAGGCATTCGCGAGTTCATCGAAGTGTATATGTCCGCCAAGCCTTGCGGCAAGTGTCGCGGACAGCGCTTGAAGAGGGAAGTGCTAGCCGTTACGGTGGGCGCGCAGAATATTGCTCACGTCACCTCGCTGTCCATCGGCGAAGCGCAGCGCTTCTTCTCCAGCCTCGATCTGACCGAGAAGGAGCTGTCGATCGCCAACCTGATTCTCAAGGAGATCAACAACCGGCTGGGCTTCCTCGTCAATGTCGGTCTCGAATATTTGACGCTCTCTCGCGCAGCCGGCACGCTGTCTGGGGGCGAAGCGCAGCGGATCCGACTTGCGACGCAGATCGGCTCCAGCCTGATGGGCGTGCTGTATATTCTGGACGAGCCGAGCATCGGCCTGCATCAGCGGGACAACGACCGGCTGATCCAGACGCTGAACCATATGCGCGACCTCGGCAATACGCTGATCGTCGTCGAGCATGACGAGGACACGATGATGGCCGCCGACTGGATCGTCGACATCGGGCCGGGAGCGGGCAAGCATGGAGGACAGGTCATCGCCGAAGGCACTCCGTCGGAAGTAATGGAGAACGAAAGCTCGCTGACCGGGGCTTACCTGAGCGGCCGCAAGTTCATCCCCGTTCCTCTGAACCGCCGCAAGCCGAATGGCAAATGGGTGGAGATCAAGGGAGCGAAGGAGAACAACCTGAAGAATCTGAACGCCAAGTTCCCGCTCGGCGTATTCACGGCGGTGACCGGGGTATCCGGCTCCGGCAAGTCGACGCTAGTGAACGAGATTCTGTACAAGACGTTGGCTCGCGACTTGAACAAGGCGAAGACGCGACCGGGGCAGTACAAGGAGTTTCTCGGCTTGGAGCATCTCGATAAGGTTATCGATATCGACCAATCCCCGATCGGACGCACGCCGCGCTCCAACCCGGCGACCTATACCGGCGTATTCGACGATATCCGGGACGTGTTCTCGATGACGAACGAGGCAAAGGTACGGGGATACAAGAAAGGGCGCTTCAGCTTTAACGTGAAGGGCGGACGCTGCGAGGCTTGTAAGGGAGACGGCATTATCAAGATCGAGATGCACTTCCTGCCCGACGTCTACGTACCTTGCGAGATTTGCAAAGGCAAACGCTATAATCGCGAGACGCTGGAAGTCAAGTACAAAGGCAAGAGCATCGCCGAGGTGCTGGCGATGACGATCGAGGATGCGACCGAATTTTTCGTCAACATTCCGAAGATCCATCGGAAGCTGCAGACATTGATGGACGTTGGCCTCGGCTATATGGATTTGGGTCAGCCGGCGACGACGCTTTCGGGCGGCGAGGCGCAGCGCGTTAAGCTTGCAGCGGAGCTGTACCGTCGGAGCACTGGCAAGACGCTGTATATTTTGGACGAACCGACGACAGGGCTTCACGTCGACGACATCGATCGGCTGCTTCAAGTGCTGCACCGTCTCGTCGATTCCGGGGAGAGCGTGCTCGTTATCGAACATAACCTTGACGTAATCAAGACGGCGGATTATCTGGTCGATCTTGGACCCGAGGGCGGCAGCGGAGGCGGAACGATAATTGCCACTGGCGCGCCGGAGGAAGTGGCCAAAGTCGAGAAGTCCTATACGGGCAAGTATCTCGGCCCGATTCTGGAACGGGATCGCGCTCGCACGGAAGCGGCTATGTCCAAGGTTTGATCGCTGCAGTTGTCGTAGATGTTAAGAAGGAGCAGGCCGCGGGCCTGCTCTTTTATATTCCTTCGGGGTAGATAGCTGAATTTTGATGGTTCGCATCGGTTGAAGGGGAGTGTCGAGAATTTAGAGCGGGAAATCCGCGCTGATTTTGTCGAGAGAAGCGAAGCGGCGGTGAAGAAGCATGTCAACGCGATGCTGTCCAAATACGGCCGTAAAAATCGAACGCAGCTGGCCAGAGCCATTTTGGACGGTCGATCTCCCTATGAATAAGAAAGACGCCCGCACCGCCTGACCGCATCGCGGCGGATCATTGATGTGACCTCAAGGTGGTGGGGCGGCGTCCTCAACTTATGACTGAGCGGTAGGGCCAATCAAAGTAATCAGCTGCTTCTGCAGCCTAACGATATTTTGCTGCTTCTCGATAATTTGCCGCTTCTGCTTCACAATCGTTTCCATGTCTGTTTTGGCGGCAGCCCACTGCTTCTTCTCGGCATGCTCATGGAAGCTGCTCCATGATTCGCGCTTAAGATCGCGCATTTCGCGGATCGCTTCTTTGGAGGCTTTCATTTTCTCGATCAGCTGCTTGGCAGGTTGCTTAAGCGATTTGCGCTTGTCCTTCGACAGTGCCTTTCCAGCTTCCCTGATCTGCTCGTTCTGGGATTTCATCTGCTGGAACAAGCTTTTCTGCTCCGTTTTAATTTGATCGAGCTGGGTCTTTAACGCCTGAATATCGGCAGGCATCGCGCTCCAATCGATGTTCGGCCGGGCCGGGTGCTGGTGATCGTGCTGGTGATGACCGTCCGGATGGGCGGAAGCAACCGCCGGGATGGCGAGGGCCAATGCGGTAAAGGTCAGCAAAGCGTGCAAATAACGTTTCATGTCGTGTTCTGCCCCTTTCTTGGATTCTCCATTAGTATGGACAAAACGACACTTCCCATTCTTTGGAATCCGAACGCGGGTGCAAATCATTTATCACCCAACCGAATTTTGGAATACGATTCTTCTGTCTTACGGATACTAACCCTAACGCAGGTCGGTCGAGCCGGAGCTCGAAATGTGTGACAAAGTTGTTACGAGACCAATATTGGACTTGCAACGAGGACGCTCAGAAGATAACATAGATAAAGATGGGTTCATTAGGTCAGATAAAGGAGGTCCCCTTTATGTTTCTAGCCGAAGCGGCAACGGAAGCTGTGGAGAGCACATACTCGCATTTCGACATTTTCATGCTCATTTTTACGGTTCTCATTGCAATCGGTTTAGTGCGTCTGCTGCTGCAGAGGCCTCGCAAAAACATGCTTGCAATCGGATTTGCCACAGTCTGTCTTCTCGTATTCCTTGCGGCTGATTTCAAGATGATCAGCGGCTGGTAAGGAAAATACCGCGATACATAAACAAGCCTAGGCTGCGGAGCTTTGGGCTTGTTTTTTTGTGATTTCGTGCAACGTTTCGACGTATGTAATTTTTCATTTCCATTCGCTGGAATCTATGATAAAGTAAATCTGTTTATTTGAAAAAGTTGGGAGAGGAAGTTGTTGAGAGGAAATCGGCAACGGAAAGTCGTCATGATGCTGGCGACGGCGCTGTTGGCTTTGACGATGTCAACGAGCGGCGTTATTGCTGCGGGGAGCAAGGAAGGGCCGTCGACTCGGGTCATTGACGGCGAGTTGTATGTGAAAGCCTCTCTCGTACCTGACGTGATCAAGAAAGTATCGCCTTCGGTCGTGGCGATCATCGGGAAACCGGCGGACGAGAAAAACGCGAGTCGGTTCGCGCTATCCCACGGAACGGGCGTATTCGTCAAGAGCGACGGATGGATTGTGACGAATGCGCACGTCGTTCAGGATATGGAGCGAATCGTTGTCGTCACGTCCGACGGCAAGGAATATACGGGAACCCGCAAGCAGATCGATCCGGCAAGCGACCTGGCTCTGGTGAAGATCAATGCGAAGGGCTTCAAGCCTGCCAAGCTTGCCTCGGCTCCGCTGAAGGTGGAGGTGGGAGAAACGGTAATCGCGATTGGAACGCCCGTCTCCTTCTCGCTGCGCAATACGGCTACCGTGGGCGTGATCAGCGGGATGAACCGCTCGGTCTCTTCCGATTATAATTTGCTGCAGACGGATGCGGCGATTAATCCGGGCAATAGCGGCGGTCCGCTCGTGAATTTGAAAGGAGAGGTCGTCGGCATTAACTCAATGAAGTTCGTCGATGTCGATATCGATAGTATGGGCTTCGCCATTCCAGCGGATACGGTGCGATATGTGCTGGAACATTTCGATAAATACGGCAAAGTGAAGCGGGCCTCTCTTGGCTTGGAGCTGGAAGAGAGCTGGTCGGCCGTCGTGGGGCTGCCTACGGAGGAGCCGATGACCGTGCTCGAAGCCGCTTCGCCGAATGCGAGGAAAGTCGGCATTTCCGCCGGGGATCAGCTCTATTCCGTGAACGGGAAACAAGTCTCGACGATCGTCGAGCTGAACGAGCTGCTGAAGGCGTTTCTTCCGGGTCAGACCGTCAACGTGACGCTGCTGTCCGACGGAGACTTGGTGACTCGCAAGCTGGTATTGTCCGAATATTCGGGGCATTTTTAGGGACGTTAAGGTGGAGAGGGGTTCATTTATTTATGCTTCGTAAAGGAAAAGACTTCGTTATGCTTCTGCTGACGGTCGTACTGTTGGCGGTAAGCGCCATTCCGGCTTATGCGGATGAGGCTCCGGGCAAGACGGAAATCCGTCTCAAGGTCGGCAGCAAACAGATGAAAATCAACGGAGAGTCCGTATCGATTCAACCTCCGTATCAAGAATCCGGTACCGTTATGGTTCCTCTCAGCGTGTTTACGAATAAGAAAGGATTCGGAGCTAAGGTTCAACTGACGAACAACAAAATTATTAAGCTCACTTACGGCACTCATACAATCGTAGTTACTCTGGGCAGCAAAGACGCAACGATCGACGGGAAGAAAACGACGCTTCCGGTCGCTCCGGCCAGCAAACAGGGAGTCACGATGGTTCCGTTGTCGATTATCGCCAAGAGCTTCGAGGCGACGTTGGCGAAGGATGCGGCGACGCAGGAGCTCGTGCTGAAATTTGTGTCCGTCAACGACAAGAGCGCCGGAGGCAAGAACATCGACACCGATGCCGGCAAATCCAAGATCGGAGATAGCTATTACGGCTGGTCGATGAATTATCCGACCGGTTTGACGATGAGCTCGCAGACGCAGGACGGCGATATCGTCGTATTCGAGGATGTGAAGAAGCAATACTACTTGGCCGTTATCGTTGAGGAAGCGAAGGACAAGCTGACGATGGAAGAAACGCGGAATACGATCTACGGCTACTTCGACGAGGGAGAGAAAGTCGTCGATAAAAAGACGGTCGGCAGCGGAACCGCAGCCTACGAGCGGGTGACGACGAAGAATAAGGGAGGATTCTTCTTCGAATATCGGGGAATCCAAGCCAACGACTCTTTGTATATCGTCATTTTCGGCAAGAAGGCGAAGACGGCCCAGGAGCTGGCGAAATCCACCGGACTGCTGGATAGCTTCCGCACTGCCTTTAACCGCTCGGACGCTTCGGTCAAAGATTTGACGCAGATCGTCAACGGCTTCAAGACGTTTGCCGACGAGGATTACGGGCTCAGCGTCAAGCTTCCTAAAGAGTGGAAGACGGATACGGAAGCCTCCATTCCGTGGTTTTATTTGGAGGACAGCGGATATCTGTACCTAGACGTCACCTCTCTTGTTCCGGGGGATACGCTGGATGAGTGGATTAAGCGTAAGCAAGCTCGCTTCGAACAGACTTTCGCGACGGCTTTCCGGAAGGAGCCGGAAATCAAAAACGTCGTCTGGAACGGCGTGTCCGCCAAGTTGATGAAGCTTGCTTATTCCTGGGATACGGAGAAGTGGTGGGAGGAGTATGAGATTTTCGCGATCGAGGGGGAGTACCGCTATTATACGGAGCTAGCCTATCCGAAGGATTCCCCGGCCGCCCAGTCCAACTTGTTGGATAACGTACTTCGCTCCATGAAGGCTGATTTTGCGACGGTAGAGACCAATTTTGGCGAACTCGCCGACGAATTGGACAATATCGATCGCAGCGCCGTCGTGACGAGAACGAGCGAGAAGTACGGTTATCGGATCACGCTTCCGCAGTATTGGACAGGGGATAAGAAAAGCCTGGAAGAGACCGAGATGGAGTACACCACGACCGGGGTCGGGGCAGGCGTAAATTATTGGGAGGACGAATCGGTTACGTTCAGCGAGCTCACATCGACGATTGATGATTATTATAAAGAGCTTTCCGGGAAAAATTCCAAGATCAAAATCATCGAGAACACAACCGTCCAATTCGCCGGATTTACCGCCAAGAAGGTCGTCTTCGAGGATAAGACCAACAATAAAGACAGCACTCCGTATCGGATTACGAATTATTTCGTGCTGAAGGGCGACAAAGTGTACAACGTATGGGGGTTCTACTATTTGGCCAACGCCAGCGACTTTAATGTGAAAAACATGGAGGCGGCGCTCAGCACGTTCGCATTTACTCGTTAAATCGGAGTCAAGAATAAGAGAGGCCGCCCTGTCGCTCCCGTGGAGTCGATGAGGGGCGGCCTCTTTGGTTATGGCGAGGCTGGAAACCCAATTTCCTTGACCTGGTCGGTCGTAAAGCGCAATAATGAGATCAGCGAATACCGCTCGTTCGGAGCGGTTTGGAGGATGGTACAACATGGTGGACAAAGCCGATTTGCGGCGTGAAGATATTGAACTGCTGGCGCCGGCCGGGGATTGGGAGTGTATGCGGGCTGCGGTGGCCAATGGGGCCGACGCCGTGTTTTTCGGCGTGGAGAAGTTTAACGCGCGGGCGCGGGCGCACAATTTTCAGATGAACGAGCTGCCGGAGATTATGGCGTTTCTGCACAAGTACGGGGTAAAAGGCTTTCTTACCTTTAATATTCTCGTATTCGAGGACGAGCTGCCGGAAGCGCGCAAGCTGATCGAAGCGTGCATCGACGCCGGAGTGGACGCGGTGATCGTTCAGGATTTGGGCCTGGTGAAAATGATCCGCGAGATTTCGCCCGATTTTCCGATCCACGGTTCGACCCAGATGACGATTACGTCGCCCGAGGCAGTCGAATTCACGAAACCGTTTGCGATGGAACGGGTTGTGCTCGGCCGGGAGAACAATCTGAAGCAAATTCAGAAAATCGGCGAGCAGGCGAAGCTGCCGATGGAGGTGTTCGTGCACGGCGCTCTGTGCGTCTCCTACTCGGGACAGTGTCTCACTTCCGAGGTCTGGGGCGGACGTTCGGCAAACCGCGGCGAGTGCGCGCAGGCGTGCCGACTGCCGTACGATCTGATGGTTGACGGCGTACAGCAGCCGATGGGCGACATTGCGTATTTGCTGTCCCCGAAAGATCTGGCCGCGATCGACATCGTGCCGGAACTGATCGAGGCGGGCGTCGCCTCGTTTAAGATTGAAGGGCGGCTGAAGAGCCCCGAGTATGTGGCTAACGTCGTCAGCAAGTACACTAAAGAGATTGATAAATATTTCGCCGGAGACGAGAACGGGCCTTCGAAGGAGGAGGTCCGGGAGCTGCAGCAGAGCTTCTCGCGCGGCTTTACGCACGGCTTTCTGGAAGGGACGAACAACAAGCAGCTTGTAGAAGGAACGTTCCCGAAGAGCCGCGGCGTCTATCTGGGCAAAGTCGAGAAAATATTGCGCGACGCGGTGATCTGTAAGCTGGAAGCTCCGCTGAAACGCGGCGACGGCATCGTTTTCGATGCGGGCGATCCGACGAAGAAGGAAGAAGGCGGACGCGTCTACGACGTGCGAGTGTCCGGAGCCAAGCTGGAGGGAGAAGCGGCGGAAGGGATGCGAATCGAGATCGTGCCGGGACGCAACGACATCGACCTCAACCGCGTGCACGAGGGCGACCGGATCTGGAAGACAAGCGATCCGGCATTGGATCGCCGTCTGCGCGCCAGCTTCGAGACGGAGAAACCGTATCGCACGTTCCCGCTGGCCGTATCGGTGTTCGGCCAGGAGGGCGTGCCGCTTAGAACGATTTGGACGGATACGGGCAAGGGAACGACCGTGGCCGTAGAGTCGGAAATGCCTCTGGAACGCGCGGAGAAGCGGCCGCTCGGACATGAGGTGCTGAGCGAGCAGTTGGGCCGGCTGGGCGGGTCTCTGTACCGTCTGGACCAGCTCGAGGTCGGACTGAAGGGCGACGTCATCGTGCCCAAGAGCGAGCTGAACCGGATGCGCCGCGAAGCCGTCGAGCAGCTTGAGGCGATGCGGGAGCTGCCGCCGCAATATGTGAAGCGGCAAATCGACGAGTTTGCCGATGCGTTCGATTCCGATGCGGTCGATGTCAGCGTGAAGCCAAGCGAGGTGAAGCTGACCGCGCTGTGTCGGACACTGGAACAGGTCAAAGCGGTGGCGAAGACGGAGATCGAGCTGATCTACGCCGACTTCGAATTTATTAAGCAGTTCCCGGATGCGATTCGAGTGTGCCGCGAGGCGGGCAAGAGAATTGCGTTGGCGACGCCGCGCATTCATATGCCGGGCGAGAACGGCTACCATCGCAACATTCTCAACCTGAAGCCGGATGCCGTGCTTGTACGCAATACCGGGGCGCTGTACTACTATTTGAAGAATCACATGGAGAATCCGGGGCAGGAGCATCCGCTATTGATCGGCGACTTCTCGCTGAACGTGGCGAACCATAAGACGGTCAATCTTTTCCGCGAAGCGGGCTTGGACTGGGTGACGCCTTCCTACGATTTGAACATTCAGCAGATGGTCGATATGCTGCGCCGGGCGGACACGTCCCGTCTGGAGGTCGTCATTCACCAGCATATGCCGATGTTCCATACCGAGCATTGCGTCTACTGCACGTTCATGAGCGAAGGCACGAACTACACCAACTGCGGCCGTCCGTGCGAAGAGAAGCGGGCGTCGCTGCAGGACCGGATCGGCATGTCCCATCCGGTGCGCGTGGACGAGGGCTGCCGCAATACGGTATACAACGCAATCGAGCAGTCCGGCTCGGAGTACTTGGACCTGTTCATGGAGCTGGGCGTAAGCTCCTATCGCGTCGAGTTTCTCGAAGAGAGCGCCGACAAGGTGCACGAGGTGCTCACGCTCTACCGCGCCGCTATTGACGGCCGCATCTCCGGCACCGAAGTTTGGCGCAAGCTTAAAGCGATTAACCAGTTGGGTGTTACTCGGGGCCAGTTGGTGAAATAAAAGTAATGAAGCCCCGCTTCCTACGCGATGTAGAAGGCGGGGCATCGTTTGTTCGGCAGACTCCCTTGCTTAGTGAACGTCGTGGCGAAGGATGGACTAACGTAGATCCATTTTCAAACCGACGGTTTTGTCTTCGCCGTTTGCCCTGAAAACAGCCAGGGCATGAAATTTTTTATTGACACCTTGTAATTGTTCCGGCGGATCGTACGAATAGGCTTCGCCTTGGGTTAAAGTCTTGTTTATTTCGACAGCGCTAATAGCGAATTCCGGATTAGTCTTATCTCCTTGCAGAGAGATGAGAGGAATTCCGTGCGTGATTTGAATAGGATCATTGCCGGTATAGATGAGTTCTCTTAGGACCACGGTTTTGTTGTTATCGTCAGTTTCCACTTTCACTCGAAGGATGAAATCACCTGCAGACGTTTCCTTGCTGACCGGGGTATTCGTTTTTTGATCACATCCCGTTCCCAGTAGTAAGCAGATTACGACGAAAAGGGCGAATCGTAGTTTTCCCCACATTGGAAGTCCCCTCTTCCTCTTTGTTCCCTCACAAATCAATAAGAGACATGCTCAGTCAATACTTGCCCTTCCGGACCTAGAAGGCTGAATACGCCCTTGACATGAGAGTAATACATACCAACGGTCGTATAATTGGCATTAATATCTCCAGTATACAATATGCCGGATAAAACGCCATGAACCATTCTTTTTTCGGCAGGGTCGCTTGCTCTTCTTTCAGAGACGGTGGCGCCGCTATCACCCAATTTCGCTTGGGAATGATTTGTTTTTCTCATGTTGAATAATGATCCCGGAGCATAGGTGAGGCTGTCCAAGGTTCCGCAGGTGGAGCTGGTGAAATTTTTGCCTGACTGACAAACATATGTGCCGATAATATCCGTAGAATTAATGGCCGTTATATCCACTGTTGCTAGTGGTGCCGTATTGGAATTGTATATCTTATGACCGACGTTGGCCCGGGCAGTCTCGATGGCGAGCATGTCGACGCTTCCGCTATTTTGTTTTACGAATACGGTCCCGATGCTTGAGCCTCCTTGAGAAGCATTGTCGTCCCAAGTTCCGCAATGACCTGCCGTAATATAATAATACTTATAAGTATTGTCAGGCAAAAGTCTTCTTGCCGAGAATGCACCCGTACACCCGGATGTACCGACGGTAATGGCAAGGCCTCCTTTAAGAGGTCGGGTATAAGCGGTTTTGCTTAAGGATTGAGTTTTAACCGAATCAAATCGGATTTCTATATTTTGGGGATCTAAGCTGGCGATAAGTTCGCTATCGAATACCTCTTTATATTCTTCTGGCAATCCGACAATGACCTTGTTCTCTTGGATGCTGCTGTCTGTATATTTGATAGGGTATATCGCTTTTAGTTCATTAACTTTGCTCTGTAAACTAAGGAGGTCCGTCTCGCTGATATCGGTATCGTAAAATAAAACTCTAGACGGGTATGAAAAACTTTCCTTTAATTCTTCTACAAGGTTTCTGTTCTTCTCCAAGTTTACTATCCCGATTTTAATAGTACCGTTATCATGGTGATCAAGATAAATACCTGCAAAGATCGGTCTCCAATGATTATTGTTTGCAATATTATCTTGTTTTTCTTTTAACTCTGGATATATGGTTTCTTTAAGAAGCGCTGCTTCCTTGATCAGGGTATCGCGTACCATCAGTTCTTGTAACTCTTCATTGGTTAACACGATCCCGATTTTGTCAGCAGTCGTTTGAAGTTCCGGCGAAGAGTTGATTTTCCTTACATAGTCTTTATCTGCGTTTAATCCGAGTAATGATCTTACTCTTAAGCTTTCAGCTAGTGCCTCACTATTGTCATTTTCCGATGCTCCTGCTGCAAAAGGTAAGCTGCTGAACATAAACACGATGATTACGCTTAGAAAAAATGCTTTTCTCATCCCAAAATCTCCAATTGGTATATTTTTATAATTTATCTTCTTGATTTTACAATAAAATACACTTATTCAAAATAAGAATATGGTAATGTATTTCTGTTGTATTTTGGCGATAAATGGAGAAAAATAGAGATGTAAGGAAGTTTTATTTGTGATTGATCTTGATTCTTGTCGCGCATAATTTACACTCCTCTAACAAAAACGCGCATTCTCGTTTTCATTCCGATGCTACAATCTGTTCAAGTCAGCATTGCGCATGAGTGCGCTTGGACATAGAGGAGGTTCGAGTGATGAAAATGGCGATTGTCGGAGCGAGTGCGGTCGGATTGACGATGAGTGCGGGGTTTGCGGAGCTCGGACATACGGTGAGATGCATAGACGGCGACTCGGGGAAGATCGCGCAGTTGTCGCAGGGAATCGTTCCGTATCGAGAGCCGGGATTGGAATCACTTGTGTTAAGGAACGTTGCTGCGGGACGTTTGAGCTTTGGCCATGATTCGTCGGGGGCTATGAGGGAGGCGGAGCTATTGTTCCTTGCCGTCGCCACCCCTGCGGACGAGCGAGGCGACATGTCGCTCGCCGCGCTCTGGAAGGTAATCGACCGGATCGAGGCATGGTCGGCCGAAGGCGATCGCCCAAGGCTGATCGCCATCGCCAGCACCGTGCCGGTCGGCACCGCGGAGAGGGCGGAATCGCGACTGCGCTCTCGCTTACCGGCAAGCTGCGCAGTCGAGGTCGTGTCCATCCCGGAATTTCTGCGGGAGGGGAACGCGGTTCGCGACTTTTTCGAGCCGACGCGGATTGTGATCGGGACGGCCAGCGATGAGGCGGCGGATCGGCTCACGCAGCTCCACCGCAGACTTCCGGGGCCGATTATTGGGGTGGATCGCAGAAGCGCCGAGCTGGCTAAGCTGGCCGCCAACGCCTGCCTGGCGGTCAAAATCTCGTTCGCGAACGAGATGGCCGCATTCGCGGAGCAGGTCGGAGCGGACTATCCTTCTGTGGCGCAATCGCTGGGACTCGATCCGAGGATCGGACCGTATTTTCTGGAGGCGGGCCTTGGCTTCGGCGGATCGAGCATGCCGCGCGACTCCCACGCGCTCGTCCGTATGGCCGACGATGCGGGAGCTCCTCAAACGCTTGTGGAAGCCGCAGTTCGCGCGAATGCGATGCTGCCGCTGCGCATGGTGCGCAAGCTGGAAGCGGCGCTGTCCGACCCGGCTCGCCGTAAGGTGGCGCTGCTCGGTCTCTCTTGCAAGCCGGGAACCGACGATATGCGGGACGCGCCGTCGCTGCGTCTGATCGCGGAGCTGAGCCGCCGCCATCCCGGCATCGTATTAACGGCATACGATCCGGAAGCCGCCGCTGCGGCCCGTTCCGTGCTGCCTGCCTCGGTCGCGATCTGCGCATCCGCGGAGGAGGCGCTTTGCGGCGCAGACGCTGCCATTGTCGTCACCGGTTGGAGCGAGTTCAGGCATATTCAGGCAGATAACTTTAAAAGTTGGATGAATCGGCCTATAATTATGGATGGAAGAAATATCTTGGACGCCGAGAGCCTGAATGCGCAGGGAGTTGTCTGCATCGGGGTCGGACGGCTGCCATCCATTCCAGGGCCGTCCTCTCGCAAGGCGGGCGAGCTCGCCATGTAATTGTAGAGAGGATGCCTGCAAGATGAAAATTCGCAAGGCGATTATTCCGGCGGCGGGATTGGGAACGCGTTTCCTTCCGGCAACGAAGGCAATGCCCAAAGAAATGCTGCCGATTATCGATAAACCCGGAATTCAGTATATAGTCGAGGAAGCGGTTGCCGCAGGCATCGAGGATATTCTGATCGTGACCGGGAAAGGCAAGCGCGCCATTGAGGATCATTTTGACAGTTCCTTCGAGCTGGAGCACAATTTGCTGAGCAAGGGCAAGCTGGACCTGTTGTCGGAGGTTCAGAAGCCGTCCGAGCTGATCGATATTCATTATATTCGCCAGAAGGAGCCGAGAGGGCTTGGACACGCGATCTGGTGCGCCCGCAAGTTTATCGGGAACGAGCCGTTCGCCGTACTGCTCGGCGACGACATCGTCCAGTCGGAAGTGCCGTGTCTGCGGCAAATGATTGACGTGTACGATCAGGTTCAGGGCTCGGTACTCGCCGTGAAGAGAGTGCCGGACGCAGAGGTGTCCCGCTACGGCATCGTCGATCCCGATCCGTCAGGAGGCGACGGGGCACGGATTATGAAAGTCCGCGGCGTCGTGGAGAAACCCGCACCGGGGTACGCGCCGTCGAACGTGGCTATTATCGGACGCTATATTTTAACGCCTGCGATTTTTGATATTTTGGAGCACCAGGACGTCGGAGCCGGAGGAGAAATCCAATTGACCGATGCGATCTACCGTCTGATGCACGACGAGTCCGTCTATGCGTACAAGTTCGAGGGGACTCGGTACGACACAGGGGAGAAGCTCGGCTACTTGAAGACGATCATCGATTTTGCGCTTGATCGTCCGGACTTGCGGGATGAGGTTCGGGCCTACTTGGAAGAAAAGCTGGGACGCTGACCTCTAACGGGACGTCAACTTTCAGGAATAATCCCATTTGCGCATATCCATATCGAACAAGCCGGCGGCCTATCCGCCGGCTTGAACTTTTTCCTACGATCCCGACAAAGTCGTCAGCGGAGATGCTTATTGCCTGAATTTGGGAGAGCATGATACTCTATAGTTGTTTGAATAGGGGGACATGCGATGAATTGCGTCCAGTGCGGACAGCCCGTGACCGAGAGGGATCTCTATTGCCGCTTGTGCGGAACTCCGATAGAGGACCCGGGAGCGGCAGCGGAAGACGAGACAAGCCGCGAAGTAGAGGAAGAAGAAGCGGCAGGTCGCGAAGTAGAGGAAGAAGAAGAAGAAGAAGAAGAGATAAGTCGCAGCGAAGAAGTGACCAGCTACGAGAAAACCGCTCCCGTTTCCTCTAAGTCGGGAGGATTAGGCAGAAATTTGCTGTTGCTGGCGACCGCGGTCTTTATTGTCATTATGTGGGTGATCAAATATACCGAATCGGAGAATGTAAGCGTTAAGGAATCCTTCTGGAAGTTTCGGGATACGATCGAGCTGCAGCTTTCCTCCCAGGGTAGCTTGGAAAGGAAATACCAGAGAGCCGCCAGGCAAATGAAAGCGGAAAATTATGATACAGCCGCGCGGGCATACGAAGAGCTGGGAGATTATTCGGACAGCGAGGAACTGCTCTACCAGGCAAAATTCAACATAAGCAAGCGCCATTTTTCCGCAAAAGAATATACGAAAGCTATCGATGTTCTCAAGGAGCTGCAGGATCGTAGAGAGGCAGTGACGTTCCTCAAAAAAGTGAATTCCGCTTACGGAATTGACCAGTATAAAGAAGGCAAATTTCATCATGCGAATCTGCTGCTGTCGAGAGCTGCAAACGATGAGTTGAGCCGGAAATATGTGAAGTATACACAAATGATGATTGAATTTTCAGGGGTATGGGAAAATGAGGATCGAACGGAGCGAGTTCTGTTTTACCAATGGTGGGCGAGTGTAGAAAAAGAGGGCTCCGCCAAGCCAAACTATGTTCGATTGTCTTTAAAAAACGGCAATCTCTCAGGCGAAGGTTATACTTTTGAAATCAAGAATAAGGAATTAATCGTGAAACATGCTGCATTCAAGACGAGGAAGTTCAAAAAGACAGAAGACATTGCTTATGAAATGATGAATTCATAATTTTTCCCAGCGACTTGCTTACCTATCTGCCTTGCAATGGGACGGACGGCTGGAATAAGACCGTCTCACGTGCTTATTCGCCTGGGATCGGGTCGAACGGGGTGATAAGACCGCCGCGCGGCCTTATTCGCCTGAACGAGTCCGGGATGTGGGTGATAAGACCGCAGCACGGTCTTATTCGTCTGAACGGAGCCGGGATGTGAGCGATAAGACCGCAGAACGGTCTTATTCGTCTGAACGGAGCCGGGATGTGAGCGATAAGACCGCCGCGCGGTCTTATTCGTCTGAACGGAGCCGGGATGCGAGCGATAAGACCGCCGCGCGGTCTTATTCGCCTGGGATCGGGTCGAACGGCAGGAATAAGACCGTCCTACGTGCTTATTCGTTCAGATTTATTTAGAATGAATCGTTCATGACTGCCTCGCTCATCACTTTGAGCCGAGGCTAAATTAGTTCTAGTTCCCAGGTTGGAAGAGCGGACGATTTCCTGTAGACTATTAACTAGAAGAGCGATCCCTAAATAACGTAATGAATTCGCCTGGAGATGCGTAAGACGACTGGCCAAGCTTAGAGAGTCCAAGCGCGATGTTACGCAGCTGCAAGCGAGCTGGCCAAGCTTGCAGGTTTCCGATGTTTGGATTACGTTACTTTTGAGTCCCTCTACTAGTAAGACGACTCTATTAGAGCGGAATCGTTTGCCGGCATTTTACATTATGCGGAATTATGGAGGCTGTATGCGCCCCTCATTTTATAGCGGTTGGAAACATGTATTTAAGCTCGATCCCGACAGGGACATCGGAGACGAAGCGCTGGACGCGATATGCGGCTCCGGCACGGACGCGATTCTCGTCGGCGGCTCGAGCGGGGTGACCTTCGACAACACGGTGGAGCTGATGTCCCGAATACGCAGGTACGAGGTGCCTTGTGCGTTCGAGCTATCCGATCCGGCGTGCGGAGTGCCGGGCTTCGACGGCTATTTTATCCCGAGCGTACTGAATACGAAGCGGGCCGAGTGGCTGATCGGACATCATGCGGCCGCCATTCGGGAATTCGGGCATCTGCTGCCATGGGATTCGATCGTTGGCGAAGCGTATCTGGTGCTAAATCCGGATGCGACCGTCGCCAAGCTGACCGAAGCGGACGCCGACATCTCTCCCGCCGAAGCGGTCGCCTTCGCTCAAGTGGCCGACAGACTGTGGAACGTGCCGGTGCTGTATGTCGAGTATAGCGGGACGTTCGGCGATATGGAGCTGCTCGGGACCATCCGCGATACGCTGCATCAAGCCCATCTCTTCTACGGAGGGGGCATCGACGGCCCCGACAAGGCGGCGCAAGCGGCGCTGAGAGCGGATACGGTTGTCGTAGGCAATATTATTTACGAAAATCTGGCTGCCGCGTTGGCTACAGTTAACGCGGTCAACCAAGCGGTAAAGGAGCAAAAAGATGTTCTTCGAAAGGGATAACGAACATTCCATCGATATCGACGATTCAATCAATCGACTTAATCCGAGGCAGAAGGAAGCGGCGGTTACGACCGAGGGTCCGCTGCTCATTATGGCGGGAGCGGGCAGCGGCAAGACGAGAGTACTGACGCATCGCATCGCCTATATTATCTCCAAACGTCTGGCGGCGCCGTGGAGCATTCTGGCCATCACGTTTACAAACAAGGCGGCGCGCGAAATGCAGGAGCGCGTATCCAAGCTGGTCGGCCCGTCCGGCCGGGACATCTGGGTTAGCACGTTCCACTCGATGTGCGTGCGTATTCTGCGTAGAGATATCGATAAAATCGGCTTCGGCACGAGCTTCAGCATTCTCGATTCCGGCGACCAGCTGTCGGTTATCCGCAACATCATGAAGGACAACAACCTCGACGTCAAAAGATTCGAGCCGAAAGCCGTTCAGGCCGCCATCGGCGCCGCCAAGAACGAGCTGGTGTCCCCGGAGCAGTACGATCAACGGCAGGGAGACTACTTCGAATCGATCGTCGCCAAAGTCTATACGCAGTACCAGAAGCGGTTGAAGGCGAACAATTCGCTCGATTTCGACGACCTGCTGCTGATGACGATTCAACTGTTCAAGGACGCCCCGGAAGTGCTCGATTTCTATCAGAACAAATTCAAATATATTCACGTAGACGAATACCAGGATACCAACAAAGCGCAGTACACCCTCTGTAAAATGATGGCCAGCAAGCACCACAACCTCTGCGTTGTCGGAGATAGCGATCAGTCGATCTACCGCTGGCGGGGCGCGGACATTACGAACATTCTCAACTTCGAGAAGGATTATCCCGAAGCGTGCAGCATTTTGCTGGAGCAGAACTATCGGTCCACCTCGAACATTCTGGACGCCGCCAACTCGGTTATTAAGAATAATATTGGCCGCAAAGCGAAAAATCTATGGACGGACCAGGCCGGCGGGGACAAAATTACGATTTATCAAGGCGATTCCGAGCATGAGGAAGGCTACTTCGTCGCCGGAGAAATTCGCAAAAATCGTCAGAGCGGCCGACGTTACGGCGATCATGCGATCTTGTATCGAACAAACGCGATGTCGCGGGTCGTAGAGGAAATTCTGATCAAGTCGGAAATCCCGTACCAGATCGTCGGCGGCATCAAGTTCTATGATCGCAAAGAGATCAAGGATATTTTGTCCTACCTGCGGTTGATCTCGAATCCGGATGACGACAACAGCTTGCTGAGAATCGTCAACGAGCCCAAGCGGGGGCTCGGCGATACGACGATGGCGAAAGTGCAGGCGGAAGCGATCCGCAAAGGCATCTCGATTCTTCGGCTACTGAACGAAGGGGACGGTTTGCTCGGCGACGGTCTGTATCACCTGGATATCCAGAATCGGGCCAAGGCGGCGCTCGGCAGCTTCCGCGATTTGATCCGTAATCTCAGCGCGATGACAGATTACTTGTCGGTAACGGAGCTGACCGAGAAGCTGCTGGAAATGTCCGAGTACCGAATGGAGCTGCAGCGCGAGAATACGCTCGAGTCCAAGGCCCGGCTGGAAAACATCGAAGAATTCCTGTCCGTTACCCAGGAGTTCGAGAGACGCAACGAAGACAAATCGCTGCTTAGCTTCCTGACGGAGCTGGCGCTTGTCGCGGACATCGACTCGATGGGCGACGACGAGGAAGACGGCGACGATGCTGTCGTGCTTATGACGATGCACAGCGCTAAAGGCTTGGAGTTCCCGATCGTCTTCATCGTCGGCATGGAGGAGGGCGTCTTCCCGGGAAGCCGTTCTCTGATGGACAACGAGGAGATGGAAGAGGAGCGGAGACTGGCATATGTCGGCATTACGCGCGCAGAGAAAAAGCTGTACCTGACCTGCGCAAGAATGAGGCTGCTATACGGACGCACAAGCTCGAACGCGCCGTCCCGGTTCCTTGGGGAAATTCCGAACGAGCTGAAGGAGGCGTTCGCGCCGGCAGGGGGCGCGCGTCCCGGCTCATACGGCGGCTATGGCTCCCGGATAGGCGGAGGCAGCTCCGGTTCCTCTTACGGAGGTTCGGGCTACGGTTCTCAGCGTGGCTCCTCCTACACCGGTTCCGGCTCGACGACGGGAAGCGGAGGCGGTTATCCGCCTTCCGGTCTCGGCGCGCGTCCAACCGTCTCTCCGATGAACGGCGGCGCGGCAGGCGGCTCGTCATCGGTTGCTCGTCCGACGACGCCGTCCGCGGCCAAGCCGGTCGGAGACGGCATGGCGATCGCCGCCGGAGACAAGGTGCAGCATGCCAAGTGGGGCGTCGGAACCGTCGTCTCCGTCAAAGGAACAGGCAACGACGCCGAGCTGCAGATCGCGTTCCCGGCGCCGACCGGCGTCAAGCGATTGCTTGCGGCGTTCGCTCCCGTAACCAAAGTCTAACTACAAAGCCCGGCAGCGGAGCTCCTCGGAGCCGCGACGCCGGGCTTTATCATGCTTCCCGATTGCGGTATTCGGTCGGCGTCAGTCCCGTTCTCTTCTTGAACAGGCGGCTGAAATACTTCTCGTCCGCATAGCCGGCGCGAACCGCGACCTCGTAGGTTTTCAGCGAGGTGGTCGCGAGCAGCCGCTTTGCCTCGCCGAGCCGGGTCTCGGTTAAATAATCGGACAGATTGACGCCTTCCACCTGCTTAAACAGAAAACTGAGGTAGACAGGGGACATGTGTACCTCTTGCGCGGCCGTCTCCAGCGTGATGTTGTTGCGAAAGCGCTCGGCGATGAACAGCTTCGTTTTTTCCACGACCGCGTTTTTGCCGTCCTTGCGCAAGTCCAGCGTCCGCCGCAGCAGCCCGTCCAAGTAGCGGCGCAGCTCTCCAGCCAACTGGTCGAGCGTGGCCGCAGCGAAAAACAGCGAGATTTGCGGCGGAGGCAGCAAATCGTCGAGGGTCAGCTTCGGATGCATGGTCGCCAGCGAGTCGGCTGCCGTCACCATATGCTTGACGGCGATCGACTTGGTCACCTGAACGGGGTAATCGCTGCTTTTCAAATGAATGATAAAGTCGCCGAGCCACGCGTCTAGCTGTTCGGGGCTGCCGATTTTGAGCGCAAGCTGAAGCGCTTCGTCGACGGGAGCGGAAGCGGGAAGCTCCAGATCGGGGGCGACGACGTTCTCCCATTCGAGATCCTCCACGAACACGACCTCGCCGGGCCCCGTGTAATATTTGTACTCCAGCGCCGTCTTGGCCGATTGATAGAGGCTTTTTCCCTCCGTATTCAGGCTCGATCCATGCGCCGAAACTCCGATCATCGCCGAGTAGCGGAGCGTTGTTCGCAGATTGTCGGCAAGGACGCGCAGATCGTCGCGGAATTTCCGCTTGTCCGCATCCGCGACGTTGGCCAACAGCACGAACCGGTTGTGTCCGGGGCAGATCATGAATTTGTGCGGCCACGCTGCCAGCGTCTCCTCGGAGACGTTCAACACGGCGAAGTTCATGAGCTGCTGATCCTCGTAGGAATAGCTTTTCGGATCGTCCGGGTCCTCCTCCAGGTCGACGATCGCCAGATAGACGGGACCGACGCGCAACGGGATTTGCAGAAACCCTGTCTTCTCCTCGAACAGCTCCTCGTTAAAGCGGGCCCCTTCCAGCAGAGAGGTCAGGAAGCGGAAGCGAACCATCGGCAGATGATCCGTGAGCTGGTGCTTAAGCTTCCGTTCCTCCTCCCAGCTTTGTTTGACAGACAGGACGACATGGAGCAGTTGATCGAGATCCGGCGGCTTCAGCAGATAGTCGAGGGCCCCTAGCTTGATCGCCTGCTGGGCGTATACGAACTCGTCGTGCCCGCTTAGAATGACCGATTTGATCGGAAGCCCACGCGCATTGATTTCCTCCAGCAGCTCCAGCCCGGTCAAGCCCGGCATCCGGCAGTCGAGCAGCAGCAGATCGGGCTTGTCTAGCTCGATCAGTTCCAGCGCCTCGGCGCCGTTGTCGGCGGGGGGCAGCCAGGTAAAGCCGTGCTCCTCCCAAGGAATAAGGGCGCGCAGCGCCTGGGGCACGATCGGCTCGTCGTCAACGACCATGATTTTCATAGAGCAGCCTCCATTCGTTGTCGTCGGATATGAGCGGGATGACGAGCCTGACCTTCGTTCCGCGGCCCGGCTCGCTCTCGATGTGTAGGGCATATTCCGCACCGAACAGCATGGTCAGCCTTTCATTGACGTTGCGGATGCCGTACCCCGAGCCGGAGCTCAATCCCGAGCTCGATCGCCAGGAGCCGCCGGCACCGCGAGATCCGCCGGATTCGCCGGTCCCGCCGCCATCCACGGACAGCAGAGAATTCGCCAGATCCGCCTCCATGCCGCAGCCGTCGTCCTCGACGATGAATTCCACCCGGTCCTCGTCCAGCTTTCGCCCTTTGATCGTCAATGTGCCGGGCCGCTCGCGCTTCGCGTTAAAAGCGTGCAAAATCGCATTTTCCGCCAACGGCTGCAGCAGCAGCTTCATCGTGTAGAACGGCAGAATGTCCGGATCGATCTCGTAGCGGGGCATGAAACGGTTCGGGAAGCGGGCATGCTGAATGTGAATGTAGGCTTTCACCTGACCGATCTCCTGCCGAATCGTATAGTAATCCTTCCCCTTGTTCAGGGAAAGCCGGAACAGCTCTGTCAGCGATTGCGTAACCTTGGCCGTTTTCTCATCCCCGTTCATCTTGGAATTGAGGAAAATATAATCGAGCGTGTTGTACAGAAAATGCGGCTCGATCTGGGTTTGCAAAGTTTTCAGCTCGATCATCTTCTGGTTCGTCTGACTGACGTATACTTTCTGAATCAAGCTGTTCGTCTCCGTGACCATCTCGTTGTACTTATGGGTAAGCAGGCCGATCTCATCGCGCGAGACGACCTCGACCTTCTGATTGAAATCTCCGCGTTTGAAATTGTTCATCGAGCGCAGCAGCAGCTTGATCGGCTTCGTAATCGTTCGCGACAGGAACACCGAACTGATCGCCGCGAGGGCGAGCAGCGACAGCGATAGCGCCAACGTCGCGTTTAGCACGATGCGGTGCTCGCTGCGGATCACCTCCATCAGCGTAAGGCTGACGATATTCCAGTTGTACGGCTCCACGACGGCGCTGGCGACAGCGTAGCTTTTGCCGCCGATCTCGTAATTTTCCGAATGCGTCTCCAGGAACAGTTTCTGCTTAAGCGCGATGTCGTTCGTCAGCGTTTTTCTCAGCTCGTTGTCGCGGGTTTTGCTCGATACGAGATTGTAGTTGTCGTCGAAAATAAAAATGTTGGACGAGCGCACGATCTCGATATCCTGAATGATGTTGCCGATCGAGTCGCGGTTGACGCCCATGAACAGCAGGCCGAGCTTGTTGTCCCGGTCGTACAGATCCACGATGCGGCGTCCGATCATAATCTCGTTATAGCTGTGCCCGTAAGTAAAGAGAGGAGTGCTGGAATACGTCCAGAAAGCTTCGCCGTCCCGCGCGGCGACCGCCGTATACAGAGGCATCTCGATAAAATCGGAATATGGAATGACCTGCCGGAAAAATTCGCTGAAATCCCGGTACAGAAATCCGTTCTTGCCGTAAATCACGAGGAAGCTGACGTATTTCTTAGCCGATTTGATGTTGTCCAGATAAGCGAGCGCAGCGGCCTGCTCCACGCTGACCGGACCGTTGCCGCCCTGGCTCAGCAAGCTTTGCAGGCTGACGTTGTTCATAATATAAGAAGTCATCTCCCCGGCGTCGTCCAGCATCAGCTTGATGTTGTTGCCGATGAGACGCACCGTCTGCGCCTGGTTCTGCTTCGTCTCTTTCTCCAGCGAGGAGGTGGCCGTTCGGAACGAGAAGAAGCCGAGCGTCAGCAGCGGGATAAGAACGAGCAGGACGAAGGAGACGAACAGCTTGGATTGCAGTTGTCTGAATACGAACATGGCGGGTCCTCCGTCGGCAGTAAGACGTGATCTCTTGTTACTACATTAGCAAACGCTCTCCTGGCATTCAATAAGGGAATCGCTCCCGGGGACGAGGTTCTTGACGAAGTCCACCAAATCTTGAAATTGCCGCATTGTTGGCTTGGGAGACGGCGAGTAATATGAGAGTGTGCACAAGCTAAGCGAGTCGAAACGGGAGGATGATGGGAAGCATGCTCAGAGGGAAAAAGGGGTTCGGGTTTGGAGCGGCGGCGCTGGCGCTGACGCTGCTGATCGGCGGGTGCGGAGCGTCGGGCGGAAACGAAGCGGCGGAGGGCGGAAGCAGCCAGCCGGCATCGGCAGGCGGAGAAGCGATCGACTGGAGCACGGTCAAGGCGGACATCCGCTTCGTCTATCCGGGAACGTCCGAGGCGGAGAAGGAGCTGGCCGAGCAGTTCAAGGCCAGAATGAAAGAGAAATATCCGAACGTCAATATCGAATATATGTATCTGTCGTGGGCGGATATGGAGAAGAAGCTGGCGGTCATGCTTAATTCGGGCGACGTACCCGATCTGACGCAGACGCAGGACGTGACAAATCTCGTTCGGTTGAACGGGCTGGAGGATTTGACGCCGTACTTCGAGCGGGAGGGCGAGCAGCTGAAGAAGGAGGATTTCCTCCCCGGCACGATGGAGTACGCCCAGGAGGACGGCAAGCTGTACGCGGTGCCGAACCTCGCCAACTCCTTCACGCTGATGGTCAACGAGAAGATGCTGAACGAAGCGGGGATGAAGCTGGAGGAGCTGCGGACGTGGGAGAACGTTGAGCAAGCGGCCAAAGCGATGACGAAGGACGGCAAGTACGGCTTCGGCTATCCGCTGGGCACCGCCCGGTTCGCTTTCCGCGTGCCGTTCACGGCGGCTTACAGTAACGACTTGCTGCTGAGCGACACCTCGGAAGCGAGCAAAAACAAATATTTGGAGACACTGCGCCATTTTCAAAACCTTGAGCCATATCAGCCGAAGGCGCATCTCACCTGGGGCTATCCGGAGATGTTCCGGGCGTTCAGCAACGGCGAAGTCGGCATGATCGCCGCAGGAACGTTCTTTACGGCCAACGTGTACAGCATCAATCCGGACATCGTCAACGTGTCCCGGACGATCGCGTACCCTCAAGGCCCGTCGTCCTCCTCGGCCAAGGCGCCGGTATCCAACGTCGGCATCGCGATGTTCAAGAACGGCAAAAACAAGGAAATCGCCTGGAGGCTGATGCAGGAATGGTCGTCCCAGGAATTCAACAGTACGGCTGCATCCGTCGTTAACGTAACGGCGATCAAGAGCACAAGCCTGGACGAGATCATGAAGAAGGCCGAGAAGGTGTATCCGAAGGCGATCGAAGGCCACAAGACGCTGCTGAACGATTTCAGCCGGCTACTGGACGAATCGGGCGTCCCGATGGATAAGATTCCGGGACAGAGCGAGATGGAGGTCGTCGTGCAGGAGCAGATGGTGAAGCTGCTAACAGGCAAGGCTACCGTCGAGGATACGTACGCCGCCATCAAGGACGGCATAGACAAAATCAAGGCCAAGCTGGAATAGGGCCGGAGCCCGGAGGAGCTGCGTGCCGAGGCACTGCGGCTCCTCTTCACTTCAAGGGGACCGGAGCAGAGAAAGGGAGCGGGAGATATGTCCGACATACTGCGGATGGAACAACAGGCTCCGTCGCTCGGCAGGCGGCGGAGACGCGCTTCGGCGTTTTTTCGGGAATTCGGCTTTGGGTATTTTTTGCTGGCGCCCGTCGTCCTTTATATTGTGATCTTTCAATTTTATCCGCTGGTGGAGACGGTCCGGCTGAGCTTGTACGACTACTCGCTCATTTCCGGGCGCGGCATGTCGTTTAACGGCTTCGACAACTACAAGGAGCTGCTGATGAACGACAACGCCTTCTGGCGTATATTCAAGAACAGCCTGGTGTGGGTGCTCGGTTCCACTGTGCTGCAATTCGCCATCGCCATTCCGGCGGCGCTGATCCTGTTCGGGAAAATCCGGATGAGAGGGCTGTGGCGGGGATTGATGATGGTTCCGTGGGTGTCGCCCGTCGTCATTATCGGCATCGTCTGGAAATGGATTTACGACGGTCATTACGGACTGTTTAACCACTATTTGAAGCTGGCCGGCTTTATCTCGGAAAATATCGTCTGGCTCGGGGACGAGGTGCTGGTCTGGCCCGCGCTGCTGCTGACGTCGGCGTGGAAGGGGTTCCCCTACATTACGCTGATGATGCTGTCCGGCTTGACGGGCATCTCCAAGGAAATGATCGAGGCGGCCCATATGGACGGCGCATCCGCCTGGCAGCGGTTTACGCGAATTACGCTGCCGATGCTGAAGCCGATCATGTACGTGACCGGATTGGTCAGCATCGTGTCCTCCTGGACGAAGTTCGAGATGATCTGGGCGCTGACGAACGGCGGGCCGGGATATGCGACCAGCATATTGCCGACCTATCTGTATACGAATTCGTTCGTATACTTCGATCTGGGCAAAGGCTCCGCGATCGCCGCGCTGTCCATGGCGATGGTGCTCGTTCTCGTTGGCCTGTACGCCCGGCTGTTCGGCCGGAATCTGGAATAGAGGTGACGCATTATGAAAGAATCGTTGGTCCAAAGAACGGCCAATTACGTCTGGCTCGCGCTGCTGATGGCTTTTACGCTGCTGCCGTTCGCTTGGCTGATCGATACGACGCTGAAGCCGGACAACGAAATATTCCTGTCCGTACCGACCTGGATCGTCGACAACTTGACTTGGGAGCATTACCGTTGGGCGCTGGGCGACGCGGGGCTGAGATTGCCCCGGCTGCTGCTCAACTCCATCGTCGCGTGCGGCGCTACCGCGCTGATCACCGGTGCGATCTCCTGCATTAGCGGCTACGGGCTGGCCCGCTATAAGGTGCCGGGCGTCGGACTCGTCGTCGTCCTGATCGTGCTGGCGCAGATGATTCAAGGCCCGCTGATTATGATCCCGTGGTACAAAATGGCGGCGGCCTTTTCGCTGCTCAATACGAAGGCGATTCTGGTCATGATCTACGGCACATTGACGATTCCGGTCGGGGTATGGATCATGAGCGGGTTTTTCCGCACGATTCCGACCGAGCTTGAGGAGGCTGCGGCTATCGACGGAGCGGGCAAATGGCGCACGCTGTTCACCGTCATTATTCCGCTCGCCTTGCCGGGACTCGTATCCATCGCGCTGTACGCTTTTATTCTCGGATGGAACGATTACCAGTATTCGCTCATTCTGACGAACTCGATCGAAGCGAAGACGGTGCAGGTCGGCATCGCCGAGCTGATGGAAAGCATGGGCTCCACGAACTGGGGCGGCCTGCTCGCCAGCGGCGTCATCGTCATATTGCCGATTATCGTCCTGTTCGCGTTTATTCAGAAGTATTTGATCGAGGGCATGACCGCGGGAAGCGTGAAGGGTTGATTCTCCCGGCGGACGCACAAACAAAGGAGCTAATGAAGCATGACACATCCAAATGATTTCAAAGGGATATACACAGCGCTTATTACGCCGATGCACGAGGACGGCAGCATTGACCATGAATCGTTGGTCCGTCTCGTCAAGCATTTGCAGGAGCAGGAAGTAACGGGATTTTACGTTGGAGGCAGCACCGGAGAGGGCTTCATCCTGAGCGGGGAGGAGCGGAAGGCGATGCTGGAGACGGTCGTGCGGGCGGCGGAAGGGAAGTCGAAGATCATCGCCCATATCGGGGCGATCGGTACGGATGCCTCCATCGAGCTGGCGCGGCATGCACACGGACAAGGCGTCGACGCGATGTCTGCGGTAGTGCCGTTCTACTACAAAACGTCGGCGGACCAGATCAAGGAGCACTACTATGCCATTATGGAGGCCGTGCCGCTGCCGATGATCGTGTACCATTACCCGGGCGCGACCGGCGTCCAGCTGTCGATGGACTTCTACGAGGAGCTGGCGCGGCATCCCCAATGCATCGGCGTCAAGTTCACCTCGCTTAACCTGTTCGAGATGCAGCAGATTCGCGCTCGCTGCGGCGAAGACTATCTCGTCTTCAACGGCCATGACGAGGTGTATGCGGCCGGCGCGCTCACCGGGGCCGACGGCGCGATCGGCAGCACCTACAATATGATGGCGCCGCTGTTCGTCCGGATGTACCGGGAGGCAACGCGGGGAGGCTGGCAGCAGCTCCCCGCGCTGCAGGCCGAGGCCAATGAGGTCATCGCCCATATGGTGCGGTTCGACATCATTCCTTACGAGAAATACATTTGTTACGCACAAGGCATCATCCGCACTCCGAAGACCAGGCAGCCTCTTAAGCAGTTGACGGAGGAGGAGACGGCGGCGATCCGCGTTTTTTATGAAGGCAACGGAACGCTGCGACAAGCGGCGGGTACAAGAGCGTAAACGCCAGAGGAACAGGAAACGGAATGGTTTGAATCGCATGTGCTGCCTATTTCGATCGAGGAGCTGACGAATACCATGAAAAATAACGCGACAGCTATAAGCTTCGTTTGTCCGTTTGCCGTTTTCGCGCTGCTTGTTCTGGCGTTATCCGCACCTATCGCCGCGGCCTCGCCCGCTGCCGACTATCTCATCGAGCCCAAACGAATATACGAGAACGACGGCTCCAACGACTTTTGGTGGACGCACACTCGCTGCGCCGCCATTCCCGGGCAGGGAGAGGCGGGCGGGCCGGCGATTCTATGCACCGCCTCCCAGGATTTGAACGACAATCATACCGACGTGTTTTACGACATCGGCTATACGATTAGCACAGACCTTGGCGAGAGCTGGACTCCTTATTCCGTTATTCCGCAATATCAATGGAAGACGCTGCCGAACGGCTACAGCGGCATGCTGATCGACCCCGTACCCGTCTACCATGCCGCCACCGGCAAGGTGCTCCTGCTCGGAATGGCTCAAACCTACGACGCTTCCTATGGCAAAAGGCAAACCTATCCCGCCTATGCCGTATTCGATCCGTCCTCCGGAACGTGGAGCGCCGATTGGCAGTTATTCTCTTGGCCGCCCGTATACGGTCATGCGGGAAGCTCTTACCCTTACGTCGACGAGCAGACGGGCAGCGTGCTATGGCCGATTCATTCGACGGCCGGATCCGGCGCCTTGCAGGTCGTGACCGCGTCGTTCGACGGAACCGCGCTGGTCTACCAGAGCATGAGCGGCACAGTGGCGAACACCGGGTCGAACGGCAACCGATCGGGCATCGAGGCGTCGCTGACCCGGTTCGGCGGCGAATATTTTCTGACCAGCCGGGACGATTCCTATAACCGGTTGGCCAAAAGCGCGGACGGCCTGCTCTGGCAGCCTGCCGTCGATTTGCTGTGGGAGGACGGCACTCCCGTGTCCGGCAGCATGAACACGCAGATGCATTGGATCGCGCGTCCGGACGGCCTCTATCTCGTATACACCCGTCAGGATTCGATCAATGAAGATATGTTCCGCTACCGTGCCCCTTTATGGATGGCGGAGGTGAATCCGGCAACGCTGCGGTTGATGAAAGAAACCGAGCGCATCGTCATGCCCAATACGACGGACCGGGCACAGCTCGGCAACTTCGGAACGTTGGACGTGACGCCGGAGCTGAGTATCGTGACGAGCAATGAATGGAAGTCGCTGCAGCCTAACAGCACGATCGTGTCCCGCATCTGGTGGAACCGGTCTTTGCTGGGAAGCTGGGCGCTCAACGAAACGGCCGGCACTGTCGCCGCAGACGATTCGGCAGCAGGACGAAGCGGCGCAATTCTGGGCGCCGTTCCAGGCGCGGAGGGCCGTTTCGGCGCCGCTCTGAGCTTCGCTGCGGCGAGAGATCGCGTCGATCTTGGCAGTCCGGCCGACGGAGCTTTCGATTTTGGGACGTCGCAGGACTTTACCGTGTCGGCCTGGGTACGGACGAGCCATACCGGCTCGATTCAATACATCGTGAACAAGGGCGATACGAACGCCGCGTTCTGGCTTCGTTTCGAAGCCGACGGCAAGCTGCGCTTCCTGCTCGATTACGGCAGTACGTACGATGCCGTCCAATCCGCCGTCTCCTATGCGGATGGCAAGTGGCATCATGTCGTCGGCGCGGCCGATCGGGATGCCGGGCTGAAGCTGTACGTGGACGGAGCGCTTGTCGGCCAGACGTCGACGATGGTCGGCGGGAGCGTGACTACCGCTTTGCCGATGACGATCGGCGCCGATTCGGCTTTAACGATGAAAGGGCTGATCGACGAGGTCAAGCTTTACAACTACGCCCTTGGCCAAGAAGAAGTACGGGGCTTGGGCGGCATGGCCGGAAGCTGGAGCTTCGACGAGTCAGGTGCGGGGATTGTGACGGCTAATGACGCGAACAGCTACGAATACGGCATGCTGCTGAACGGTGCGTCGCGCAGCTCCGTGGGCAGATCCGGAGGAGCCGTTCGATTCGGCGGAAGCGGGCAGTTCGTCAAGCTGGGCGATCCGGATTCCGGCGTCTACGACTTCGGCACGGACGGCGATTTCACCTTGACCGCCTGGTTCAAGACCGACGTGTCCGGCACGTTCAAATATATCGCGAACAAAGGCGATACGAATGCCAGCTACGCCCTGCGAATCGAAAGCGACGATACGATCCGCTTCTGGCTCGATTATGGCAGCACCGCGGATCAAGTACAATCCTCCGGGGGATATGCGGACGGCCAGTGGCACCATGTCGCCGCCGTCGCGGATCGGGACGCGGGTTTGAAGCTATACGTCGACGGGGTGATGGTCGGGGAGAACGCCTCGCTGCTCGGCGGCGATATTTCCAACAAGCTATCGCTAACGATCGGCCATAACTCCGCGCGGACGATGGACGGACTGGTCGACGAAGTCAAGCTGTACCGCTATGCGCTGACCGCCGCGGAGATTGCTGCGGAAGCCTCGCAAAGCTAATCTTTTCCGAGAGAGCAGAAAAATCGCAGGATAATGGAGCGGGGAATTCTCGCCCCTCTCTGCATCAATATCTTGATATCGACAAACTGAATATTCAAAGGTTTTTAGTAAACTGCGTAGAATTTAATTCTATGCAGTTTTTCTTTCTGAACAATTCAGTCGCGATGGGAGCGGCGAGAAGTTGGAGTTGCCGACTGGGGCGGTCTAAAGGCTAATCATGACCCACAACGGTTCCAATTGATTGGAAATTGAACATTTTACGACGGCCCTATTTGTACACATGAGTTTACGCACTACGAAGAGACCTCCGCGAGGGAAGTTAGTCGGAAAAGCGTACAAAGCAACTCATATCTGGCTCAACGACGAACGTTTGTAGAAAAAATCGTACAGAGCAACTCGGATCAGGCTCAAACGATGGACGTTTGTAGGGAAAATCGTACAAAATGACCAGAAGCAAGGGGGATATGTCACTAAAGCGTCTATGACGATTATACGGATATCTACTGGTAGTTATCTGGAAGTATTATGGGTCATGATTAGGTCTAGAGACGCCGAGAATAAGCTCCGACTACTATAGTGTAGTCGGTTCGCTCCGGGTATCATTTGGCAGCTTTCCGAGCTACAATAGACGTAGAGATTGTTCGACCAAGAAGCCCGAGATTACTTCTAATTAAGAGGGGACAACGTGCATGGCGCAAATGGATTTAATGGAACGGATGCGGCAGCTCGTCGACGAGCTGAACGCGCATGGCCATCGTTACTATACGGAGGATAATCCGACGGTCAGCGACAAGGAATACGATGCTCTCTACGACGAATTGACCGCTCTCGAAGCGTCGATGGGCACGGTGTTGCCGGACTCCCCGACGCGTAGAGTCGGCGGAGACATTCTGAAAGGCTTTGAGCCTCACCGCCATTTGTCCCGGCTGTGGAGTCTGGACAAAGCGCAGGATATCGAGGATCTGACTGCATGGTTGGCGCGCGTCAATAAGCTGATTGCCGACTACAACGCCAAAAATCCGGAACAGCCGCTTCCTGATCCGGAGTACGTCGTCGAGCTGAAGTTCGACGGACTGTCGCTTAATCTGACTTATGACGGCGGGGAGTTGACGCAGGCCGCGACAAGAGGGAACGGAGAAGTCGGAGAAGGCATCTTGGCCCAGGTTCGTACGATTCGGACCGTGCCTCTGACGGTCGGGTACAATGGCGGAACGGTCGAGGTTCAAGGCGAGGGCTTTATGCGGCTCTCCGTGCTGGAAAAGTATAACGAAACGGCGACGGAGCCGCTTAAGAACGCACGCAACGGCGCCGCCGGGGCGCTCCGCAACCTCGACCCGAGGGTGACGGCTTCGCGCAAGCTGGACGCTTTCTTCTACAACGTCGGTTATTCGGACGGAATTTCGTTCGCCAACCACCGCGAGATGATGGCGTTCCTGCGGGAAAATAAGTTTCCGGTGAATCCGTATATCGCCTATTTTTCGAATGTGGACGACCTTGTTAAGGAGCTTGAGTCGATCGTCGCACGTCGCGGAGAGCTGGATTATTTGATCGACGGAGCGGTCGTCAAGCTGACCGATATGAGAACGCGCGAGGCGCTTGGTTATACGGACAAATTTCCTCGTTGGGCCGTCGCCTTCAAGTTCGAGGCCGAGGAAACGACAACCGTGCTCGAGTCCGTCTCTTGGGAGCTGGGCCGTACAGGCAAAGTGACTCCGCTTGCTCGCGTGGAAGCTGTCGAGTTGGCCGGAGTGACCGTGCAAAATTGTACGCTCAACAACATCGGCGACATCGAACGGAAAAACTTGCTGAATGCGCTCGGAACGAGGGTCTTTATTCGCCGTTCCAATGACGTTATTCCGGAAATACTCGGCAAGGCGGATGACGAGGAAGGAGCGGCGATCGCCGTTCCCGAGGTATGTCCCGGCTGCGGCTTCCCGCTTGAGATGCGCGGAGCTCATCTGTTCTGCAACAATCGTCTCGGCTGCAAGCCGCAAATTATCGGACGAATCACCCATTTTGCTTCGCGCGATTGCATGGATATCGAGACGTTCAGCGGTAAGACGGCGGAGCAGTTGTATGATGAGCTCGGCGTTCGGGAGCCTGCTGATCTGTACAGCCTGACCCTTGAGCAGTTGGTCGGATTGCAGCGATTTGGATCAAAGAAGGCGTCCAACTTGCTCGATGCGCTGGAGAAGTCAAAGTCCCGCGGACTCGCTTCGTTCCTGAACGCGCTCGGCATTCCGAATACGGGCAAGGCGACGACGAAAATGCTGGCCGATCATTTCGGAGATCTGGATCGCCTGATGGCCGCGGAAGTGGAAGAATTGATCGGCTTGCCGGACGTCGGGGGCATCGTCGCTGAGAGTATCTATTACTACTTCCGCGACCCGCTTAATCAAGCGAGCATCGCCCGGATGCGCGAGCTTGGCGTGAAGGCGGAAGCTGCCGCCCCGGCCGCTGCGAGCGCGGACGCGAACCATCCGCTCTTCGGCAAAACGGTTGTGCTGACCGGTACGTTAACGCTGATGACGCGGGACGAAGCCGCCAAAAAGCTGGAAGCGCTCGGTGCAAAGGTGTCAGGCAGCGTATCCAAGAAAACCGACCTCGTCATTGCGGGCGAGAGCGCCGGCAGCAAGCTGACCAAGGCGCGCGACCTCGGCGTTCCCGTGATGGAGGATGAGGAAGAGTTGGTTCGCCTTCTCGGCGGCACGGAATAGAACAAATCGATAAAGCCTCTGCGCTCACTTTACAAGTGGGGCAGGGGCTTTTTTTCTTCTTTTAAACAGATTCGGCAGTCGTGACGTGACGTAACGTGGTGGGGTGGAGCGGCGAGGCGAGGCGAAGTTGTGGAGATAAAGGCAAATTGACCGTTTTCAACGGTTGAAGGCAAAAGGCGGGGAGTCCCCAATGTTGTCAGTTTAAGCCTAAACCTACTCACTCCGCGGTCCAGCCGATTAGATTATGCTCTAGCCAACCGGAGCCGTGGAATGGAGGCCAAAAAAGTGGCCTTATGCTACCCAAGCCGCGGAGTGATAGGTGAATAAGTGTCTGAGAGGGACTAATTCGATCCGTCTGAGCCGATGACAGGTGGATAAGTGTCTGGGAGGGACTAAATCGATCCGTCTGAGTCAGTGACAGGTGAATAAGTATCTGGGAGGGACTAATTCGATCCGTCCGAGTCGTTGACAGGTAAATAAGTATCAGAGAGGGACTAATTCGATCCGTCTGAGTCGGTGACAGGTGAATAGGTGTCTGTGAGGGACTAAATCGATCCGTCTGAGTCAGGTGGAGGCCAAAAAAGTGCCCTGGTGTCACTCAAGCCGTGGAGCGGAGGCCAAATCAGTGCCTTATTGCCCAACGGCCGGAGTAACGCATAGACCGTTTAATCTGGTCGACCTCAAGGAACGGCAACCTGTGCCGTTTTTGTCTTGACGATGCCGTCGCAATATATATTCGTATAATTATATTTTCATGCACCAAAGTACGTCGAAGATTTGCCATTAATTCCTGCGAAAACGCCCGGCGCGTATCTGCTTGATCCAGAAATAGATCGTGCAGCCGATGCAGAACCCGACCAGCGCCGCCCCGGCTGCCAACAGCAGCATGGCTACGAAGGCGTATCCGGCAATGTCCCAGCCCAGGCCGAAAAAGACGAGCGCAAGCGTCAGAAACAGGACGGCCAGCATATTGTTGAAGCGCTGCAGCTCAAGCGCCTGCATTTCTTCTCCTTTATTTTTAAGCGCGAGCTTGGCGATCTGTACAAACAGATTCAGCTTTCCCTCGGTAAGCAGTCCGGCCAATTGGATGGCCCACAGGGCTGCTAAAATCCAAATCCGATGCAGCAGGAAAAATAAAATAACCGATAGCACGATTCCCGCTTGGTTTGCCTTTACATATCTCATAGGAACTTCGCGCATTCAAATCACCTCAAAGTCGATAAGTTTACTTGAGATTATCCTAATCGATTGAGGCGGCGTTCGCAATAGGTTAGATCATCCGTTTTCGCGAACGATAAGCGCTTGGGGACAAGCCGGACATACGGCGGAACCATTTGCAAAAATAATGAATGCTCCCGAATTGCAGCGTATCGGCGATCTCCGTCACCGACAGCCCGGTCGTTTCGAGGTACCTTTGTGCGGCATGAAGCCTCATCCGTTGATGATCGGAATGTGGGGAGGTTCCGGCGATTTCCCTATAGGTTTTTGAGGCGTAATCGTGACTATAACCCGTAATCTCCTCCAGCCACTCCATCCTGTAATCCTCTTCTGCGCGTTTTTCGAGCGCCGTGCGAATCCGTTCGACGATGTCGTTGCGCCTGGTCGGGGCGGAATCGGCATTGGCCGTTCTACGTAGGCGAACGTAAAGTCGAATCATCGCGGCGCGAAGAGCCAGCGGCGCATATTCGTCCCGACGATCAAATTCCTTAACCAGCTCTTCGAAAAAAGGAAGCGCCCATGACCCGACTAGCGAGCAAGGGGGGATCAGGGCGTTCGGAACGTCGTCCGAGGCAGAGGAGCCGTGAACGATCTCCGGAGAAAGCTCGATGTTGCGTACGGAGGGATGATGCGGCCGGTCGACGTATTCGGATTCATCGGGTGCGAAGTGCAAGCCGAACAGGACGAAGGGGTCGTCTGTATCGGCGGAGATTCGGTGCGGAACCTCCGGGCCGTAGCCGAGCAGGCAACCCGGTTCCACGGGGTGCACTTGACCGTTGATCGTGATCTCGCCCTTCCCTTTTTCAACGTACAGCCACTGATAATCATCGATGACTCTCGGACCGAACGTCTCTCCCGGCCGGCAGGCAAGTCGATTTGCATAATGAACGATAGGGTTGAATTTGCGCTCGTTGTCGGACATGGGCGATACCTCCTGACGATAAACGAAAAGGCCGATAAATGACAAATACGACCCGGCTGCCGCTAAATCCTTCTATCTTCTCCCTATGATAATATGGCATCAAAATCAATATTTCAAGGAGAGATGAATCGTGATAGAACAGCCGGTTAAGGACAACAATCTAAGTCCGATCGCAGGGACGTTTCTAGACTCTTCACCGTTGCTTGCCGATTCCGAGGCGCTTCGAGGCCGAGCGGAGAAGGACGGCATGCTTTTCTTCAAAGGGCTTATTCCGCGGGAGACCGTGCTGAAGCTGAGGCTTGAAGTCATGGAGATTTTGGAAAGCCGCGGCTTGATGGATTCCCGTTATTCGCTGATCGACGGGATGGCCGATGTGGAAGCGGTTAATCGCCATTCCGACGAAGAGCTTCGCTGGAACGGCGTGGGGGTGACGATGGATATTTATCGCGCGATTCAGGGATTGGAGTCTTTTCATGCAATGGCCCATCACGGAAAGCTGCTCTCCATGTATCGCACGTTGTTCGGATACGAACCGTTCCCGCATCCGAGAAATATCGCCCGGGTGATGCTGCCCCATCGAGATACCAAAATCACACCCTCCCATCAGGACTTTCTCCATATCCAAGGAGAAACCGAGACTTGGACGGCCTGGGTCCCGCTGGGGGACGTTTCCCGTCAGCTAGGCGGTCTCGCTGTGCTGAAAGGCAGTCATAAGGCCGGATTGCTCGGGGTTACGGAAGCGCCGGGAGCCGGCGGGCTGGAAACGATTCTGTGCGGCCTCGACTACGAATGGCAGACGATCGATTTTGAAGCCGGAGACGTGTTGACCTTTAATAGTCTGACCGTTCACAAGTCGATGCCGAACCAGGAGCCCGGGCAAATCCGCATGTCCTGCGATTTCCGTTATCAGGCGCTTAAACCGGGAGCGGTGATCGAGCCTCGTTCGCTGCTGCCTCATGGACCTTATGTCTGGGAGGAGCTGTACGAAGGCTGGGCTCGCGAGGATCTGAAGCATTATTGGGAAAAAGTCGGGTTTCATTACTCGGAATTTGACGAATCCATTCGCTGGCAGAAGGAAAAGATTTGCTGATGGTTGCGCGCAAAGGGGCGGTCTCTAACGGATGAGACCGCCCCTTTCGTTTATTTTATTGCCGGAGGGGCCACAGATTTGCGTACGACCAGCTCGGGCTTTACCATAATTTTGTTGCGGGGCGCATCCGGGTGATCCATACGCCACAGCATGAGGTTCACGGCTTGGATGGCGACCTGCTCCCGCTGATAATCGAGCGAACTGATCGGCGGGGATTGCCATTGGCAAGACTCCAGGTTATCGAAGCCGATAATCGACACGTCGTCCGGCGTGCGGATACCTTGCGCGGTCAAAGCGTGATTGACGACGAAGGCGATCGGATCGTTCGCGCAGAAGAAGGCGGACGGCAAGTTCCCGTAATCCAGCTTGGACGGAATTATATCGAAGTGGATGTCTCCGAACGAATCGGCGAAATGAACGTCGTACATATATTCGGAGCGGCGCTCCAATCCCCAGAAATCGAGCGCGTCGCAGAAGCCGCGGTAGCGAGCGAGAAATCCCGGGGACAGCTTATTGTCGCCGATGTACCCGATGCGAATGTGGCCGTTTTGCACGAAGTGCCGCACCGCCAGGAATGCCCCCTCGTAGTGATCGACCATCACCGAATCGATCTCCGCATAAGGAAACTCGTGGTCCAGAAGGATGATCGGCTTGTTCAAGCCGATCATCCTTTCTGTGCTTTTAGCGGAAATTCTCCCGAACAGAAACAAAGCGACGACATCCTTGTCGCGGAAGACGGCCTCGTCCGTCATTTCTCCGGATACCGACAAAGCCTGCAAGGACGATTGAAAGCCGAGCTCCTTCAACGTCTTATCGATAAAGAAATAGGAAGCCATTGTATGGGCCTCGGTCATAAAGCGGGGATCGACGACGAACAGCACTCTTCCGCTTTGGGAGGCGAGCGGTGCCGAAGGCGAGGGAGCGTTGTCCGCGAAGTCTTTATAGCCTAACTTGACGGCCGTATCGATGACGGCTTTTCTAGTTTCCGGACTAATGCCGTCAAGACCGCGCAGCGCCTTGGAGACGGCTGCCGTCGACAAACCCAACTGTTTGGATATATCGAGCAAAGTAACTTTTTTCGCCATGGAAACCCCCGAGTATACATTTATAGTCTCATTTTAACAATAATAGCCACGAAGAGGAAGCGTGAATTAACTACATCTTAACATTGGGAATCGCTTTAATCCAGCATCTGTCTCAAGAAATTAACTAAAAATTAATCTTTGACTAATTAACAAAAAGAAAATAATATCAAATTGTGGTTAATAAATTTCGGGAGGGTCACTACATGAAAAAGGGATTGGGCAAATCCGCAAGCTCCGCTTTGCTTGTTCTGTTGCTCGTCGCACTCACTCTGACGGCTTGCTCCGGCAATAACGGCGGCTCCGCAACCGATAGCAGTTCGCCTTCGTCGTCTGCGCCGTCCTCGGCTTCCATCTCAAAGCAGCCGGACGACAATAAGCCGGTGAAGTTAAGAATTACGACCCAGATGTTTACGCCAACGGAAGACAAAACGCCGACGGAAGGCACGCCGGTACCGAGAGTAGCGCTCGATAAAATTATCGAGGATTTTACGAAAGAGAATCCGCATATTAGCGTGGAAATCTTGAAGGCGCCCACAAGCTCGCAAGAGGAATACTTGACCTGGATGACGACGAAGATCGCCTCTGGCGACGCTCCGGACATTACTTGGGCGACGGATACGCCGCAGAACATGGTCGGCCAGGGCTGGTTGCTGCCGATCGACGATTATCTCGATCAACCCAACCCGTACGTCGATGCGAATGCGAAATGGCTGGACACCTTTACCAATGCGGAGATTATTACGAAGTTCAGCGACGGCCAGAGGTACACGGTTCCGATTATGCAAGCCGCAGGCGATTCCACGACTTTCTTCTATAATATTGATATTTTCGAAGAACTGGGTCTCGCCGTTCCGAACACATGGGCCGAATTCGTATCCGCGCTTACCAAGATCAAGGAGGCCGGATACATCCCGATTATTCCGACTGTAGAGAACAAAGGACCTACGTTATGGCAGATGCTTCAGGTTTCCGTACCGATTCTCACGAATAATTTCATCGGGGAGTACAATTACACCGGCGCCAAGACGCCCGAGGAGATGGCTGGAGATGAATGGATTCGTTCCATTCATAAGGGGATCGTCTCCCAGGACAAACCGGAAATGCAAGAAGTGTGGAAGCAATACAAGGCGTTCGCCTCATTATGGCCGCAGGGCTGGGCGACGCAGGATATGAAGCCGCTATGGCAGCAGGGGAAAGCCGGAATACGCGAAGGAGGAATGTGGGAGCTGAGCTCGGAGCTGAGCGATACGAAGCGATCGTTCCGCTGGGGGATGTTCTCGAAACCGTATATCGGGTCCGACTCGACGCCGCTGGCGGCGGATTATGAGAAGCAGGAAGGCTTTCCGAAAAATATCCAAGCGATGTTCAACCTGGGGATCGTCAAGCCGACCGTCGAGAAAGCGGGAACGACCGATGCGGCAATCCAATTTCTTCATTATTTGACCAAAGCGGACGTCAACGAATATCTCGTTAACGAAATTCCGGTTGGACGTCCAACGGTAAAAGGGGCGGAGTCGCTCTCTCTATTCGACGGAATCAAGGAATCCGAATCGCCTATTCTTCCGGATATTAACTTCGGCATGAACGTCTGGTTCGATTCGGAAACGTACGATGCCGTTCGCCGCAACGTAACGAACTGGGTCGATAACAAGATGGACGACAAAACCTTCTTCGCCAATATCGAGAAAGCGTTCCGGACTGGAGCCGATCAGGTGATCGCTTCCCAGAAGCTGGATACGTCGAAGTGGTAAGGAATCAGCGCGGGAGGAAGGGGCATAGCCCCCTTTCCGCGTCGCCGAGGTGAACGGAATGAGAAGCAAAGGATGGATTTGGCTTGCGGTGCTGGTCTTCGCGGCAGTGCTGGTCGTCATCGGATTGCTGGAGAACAATCGGGAGATCGTTATTCGCTCCAGCCTGGAGACGGAGGCTCTGCCCGCGGACGGCAAAAGCGTGATGAGAGTACGAATCACGGTAACGAATCCGGACGGCTCTCCGCGGGGCGGGGACGAGTTGACCCTTGTCCGCACGGAAGGCTACGGCCAATTAAAAGCGAGCCGAATCAAGACGAATGCCGACGGCGAAGCTTCGTTCGACTACTACTCGTACCGCGAAGGACCTTTTACGCCGATTGTAGACAATCGGATCGCGATTACCGACATTTCCGTCGGCAAGATTATCGGCATTAAGAAGAAGGCTTTCGTCGACATTCCCGTCGTCAAGCCGACGGGAACGGATGCCGAAGGCGAAGAGGACGGCGGCAAGCCTAAGCCGAACAAAAACGGACACATTCAACTGGGAGGGGGATAACGATGAGCCGTCAATGGCGCGAAAGCTTGCAAGCGTATCTCTTGCTGCTGCCGATCATCGGCGGTTTGCTCGTGTTCGCTTATTATCCTCCGATTCGCGGGTTAGGGCAGGCCTTCTTCGATTGGGACGCGGCGACGGACAAATGGTCGTTCGTCGGCTTGACCAACTTCACCAGAATGGCGCACGACGAAGTGTTGTTGAATTCGATTCCCAACATGATGATCTTGCTGTTCGGAGGACTCGCCATCGGAGTTACGGTGCCGTTGATCGTAGCGGAGCTGATCTATTTCGTCCGCGATCCGAAAATGAAATATTTTTATCGGGTCGTCCTGCTCGTTCCGCTGGTCGTTCCCGGCGTCGTCGGGCTGCTCGTCTGGAATTTTATCTACGATCCGAACATCGGGCTTATTAATTCGCTGCTGGATTACCTGGGGCTGGAATCGTGGAAGAGAGGCTGGCTCAGCGACGGAAGCACGGTGCTGTTCTCCATGCTGTTCATGGGTTTTCCTTGGGCGGCGGGGATCGGTCCCTTGATTTATCTGTCCGGGCTGATGAACATCCCGACTGAGGTGCTCGACAGCGCCAGGCTTGACGGGGCGACCTCGTGGAAAAGAGTGCGTTACATCGACATTCCGCTCGTGACGGGACAGATCAAATTTTTCATCGTTACGGGAATGATCGGGGGACTGCAGGACTTTGGCCGCCAACTGGTGCTGACGGACGGCGGGCCGGGCTATTCCTCCATGGTTCCCGGCTATCACATGTACAAGCAGGCGTTTACGTATAACAATTTCGGTTACGCCAGCGCGATCGGCTTGATGCTGTTCCTGTTCGCGCTTCTCCTGACCATCGTCAGCATGAAATATATTCAATCGGACCGGGGGTGAAGAAGATGGCCAAGAGCAAAGCGCAACTGCTGCTGCATCTCGTCATTCTACTGCTGCTGTTCATGAGCTTGTATCCCCTAGCCATTCTGTTGTTCGGATTTACGAAGGACGGGCTGGAATTCCAATATAATCAGTTCTCGCCTTCTCTGCCTCTATGGTTTTCTAACCTGGAGCCGGCGTGGGAGCGAATCGGTCGACCGGTGTGGAATACGGTGTTCGTCGCCGGGCTGATTACGGTCGGGGGCGTGTTTCTCTCCTCCCTGGGCGGATTCGTATTCGCGCGGATGCGATTTTACGGTAAAGAGGTTCTGTTCTATTTCATTATCGCGCTAATGATGGTGCCCGGCATTCTCGGGCTCATTCCCTGGTATCTTCTGATCCGGGATCTCGGGCTGGTCAACTCCTTATGGGGTCTTATTCTTCCCGGCATCTTCGGCGCTCCGATCTTCGGGATTTTTCTGCTGAGAGGCTTCTTCGCCTCGATCCCGGAGGAGTTGTTCGAAGCCGGCAGATTGGACGGGTGCGGGAATTTCCGCCTGTATTACCGGATCGCTGTCCCGGTGTCGCTGTCGATTCTGGCGACACTGGCCGTCATGCAGGTCATGAATGTATGGAACGACTTGGTCGGTCCTTCGATCATCCTTACCGATCGGGAGATTTTTACGATCGCCGTGTCGCTGCGGGATTTCTCGGCGGAACTGAGCACGAAGGGGGCGGAGACGAACTATCCGCTGCTGTTCTCGGCATACGTCATTTCTGCGGTTCCGCTTATCCTTCTCTTCGCCTTCGCCAGCAAATATTACGTGGAAGGGCTAACGTCTTCGGGCATTAAGCTGTAACAACGATAACGCCGGGCGAAAGCCGGCTCCACCGAGGGGAGAAACAGGGAATGAAGCGAGCGCCAATGCTGTTGTCGGCGGCGATCTTATGTCTGCCGATGCTGTCCGGCTGCGCCGGGGGCGAACGAAACGATTCCGGCTGCGGCCAAGCGACCGGGCTTTGCGTGGACGCGAACGGCGTACTCACGAAGGCCGGCAAACCCTTTAAGGGAGTCGGGGTCAATTACTTCAACGCGTTCTCGCGAACGTTGGCCGATCCGTCCGACACCTCGTACCGGAACGGCCTGGACGTACTGGCCGAGTATCAAATTCCGTTCATCCGGTTTATGGCGGGCGGGTATTGGCCGAATGACAACAAGCTGTATCTGGAGGACAAAGAGCGATATTTCGAGCTCATGGACGATTTCGTTAAAGCCGCGGAGGAGCGCGGAATCGGATTGATTCCATCCTTGTTCTGGTATCACTCGAACGTGCCCGATCTGGTCAAGGAGCCCCGCAATCGCTGGGGCGATCCGGAGAGCCGAACGATCGCGTTCATGCGTCGGTACGTGGCCGACGTCGTCGGCAGATACGCGGATTCCCCGGCGATCTGGGGCTGGGAATTCGGCAACGAGTATAACCTGGAACAGGATCTGCCTAACGCTGCAGACAATCGTCCGGCAATCGCGGTCGAATTGGGTACGGCGATGGAGCGGAGCGAGGAGGACGACTTAACGGGGGAGATGGTCGCTACCGCCTATCGGTTGTTCTCGGAAGAAGTCAGGAAGTACGACAAGCATAGAGTCGTCATCGGCGGCGGCAGCATTCCGCGGCCGAGCCAATGGAACCAACGGGAGCGCGGGACGTTCGACCAAGATACGGAGGAGCAATTCGCGCTTGCTCTGGAGGAGGGCAATCCCGATCCGCTGGACGTGCTTTCCGTTCACTACTATTTATATGAAAATACGCGCTTCGGCGCACCTCTCGATACGGATAAAACGCTAGGCTTGATGCAGGAAACGGCCCGTAAGCTAGGAAAGCCGCTTTTTATCGGGGAGTTCGGCGTCGGAGAAGCGGAGGAAGAAGGCGGGCTCGTCGATCACGAGCTGGCCGAACGGAGATTCGGGCAATTGCTTGAAGCGATGGAGACGGCGGACGTGCCGCTGGCCGCGCTGTGGGTGTACGATTACTGGTCGCAGAAGGATTGGAGCGTAACGGGAGACAACAATCGGGCCTATCAGCTTCGGGCGCTTCAAGCGTGGAATCGGAGATTGGCCGAGCCGGCGGGAGGCGGAGCGTCATGAGCGAAGTAGATGAAGCTAAGATGCGGGAGCAGCCGGTTTGGCAGGCCATGCTGCGCAAGTATCCGGATTTGGAGGTTTGCTTGCCGGATATCGGCCGCGCGCTGGAATTATTAATAGAAACTTATCGCTCAGGAGGCAAAGTGCTGCTGTGCGGCAACGGGGGAAGCGCCTCGGACAGCGAGCATATCGTCGGAGAGCTGATGAAGGGCTTTATGAAGAAAAGAAGCTTGCCGCCGGAGGAGCGCGAGAGGTTTCTGCGCTGCGATCCTCTGGAGGGAGCCCGCTTGGCGGAAGGCTTGCAGGGTGCTCTGCCGGCAATCTCGCTCGTCAGCCAGACGGCGCTGCTGACGGCGTACGGCAACGATGTCGACGCGGAGATGATCTTCGCCCAGCAGGTGTACGGCTACGGGAAGCCGGGAGACGCGCTGATCGGATTGAGCACTTCGGGCAATTCGCCCAATGTCATCCGGGCGATGCAGGTGGCGAAGACGCTCGGGCTGCGCACTGTAGGTCTGACTGGCGAGGGAGGCGGAAAAATGCGCGAGGCGTGCGAGGTGGCGATCCGCGTTCCCTGGCAGTCGACCCCGGACGTGCAGGAGCGGCATCTTCCGATCTATCACGGCTTGTGCATCTGCCTGGAAGAGGAGTTTTTCGGATCATGACCGTTCTGGCGGGAATCGATATCGGGGGGACGAAGTGCGCGGTTTGCCTGGGAGTGTCGAGCGGGGCGAAGGGCGAAGAGATTCGGCTGATCGATAGATTCGCTTTCCCTACGAAAGGCGGACCGGGCGCGGTTCTGGCGCGGTTGGCGGAGGAACTCGAGAGGCTGCTCGCCAAGCACGGCTTCACCGCTCCGGCTGCCGTCGGCGTAAGCTGCGGCGGACCGCTGGACAGCCGTCGGGGACTGGCGCTTTCCCCGCCAAACCTGCCCGGCTGGGACCGGATCGACGTTCTTAAGCCGTTCCGGCAGCGATTCGGAGCGCCCGTCGCCCTGCAGAACGACGCCAACGCTTGTGCGCTGGCCGAGTGGAAGTGGGGGGCCGGACGGGGGGCTGCCAATGTCGTGTTTCTGACGTTCGGCACGGGGATGGGCGCCGGTTTGATTTTGGACGGCCGGCTGTATAGGGGAACGAACGACATGGCCGGCGAGATCGGACATGTTCGGCTGGAGCCGGATGGACCGGTCGGCTATGGCAAAGCCGGCTCCTTCGAAGGCTATTGCAGCGGAGCGGGAATCGCCCAATTGGCTCGGGAGGCTGCCGCCGAGCGTCTGGCCCGCGGGGAAGCGGTCGCGTTCTGCCCTCGGGAGCAGGATATCCCTTCCGTTACGGCGCTGGCCGTTGCGGAGGCCGCCCATGCGGGCGACGAGCTGGCGCGGGAAATCTATCGCTTCGTCGGCCGGCAGCTTGGGAGGGGACTGGCGATTCTGGTTGATCTGCTGAACCCGGAGCGAATCGTGATTGGCAGCATTTACGCCAGGCAGCGCGAGCTTCTGGAGTCTGCGATGACGGAGGCGCTGGCCAGCGAGGGGCTATCCTTGTCGCTGTCTGCATGCCGCATCGTTCCGGCTGAATTAAATGAGCGCGTTGGGGATTACGCCGGCTTATCCGTGGCGGAGGAAGCCCGGATCGCCAATCTAAAGAGACTGCCGTCCCTCTTGCGCGAGCGGACGGAACGGCGGGAAACGGAGGAGAACGGAGTGCGAACAATCAGCCTTAACGGAACGTGGAAGCTATACGGCTTGCCGCAGCGGGAGAGTGGCATTTACCATCCCGATCTGTTGAAGGATGGAGAACCGGCCCTGATGGAGGCCGAAGTGCCCGGAAACGTGGAGCTGGACATGCAGCGGGCAGGGAGGCTGGAGGACCCGTACGGAGGGAGTCGGATTGGCGAACTGAAAAAATACGAGCTGTACGAATGGTGGTACGAGAAAGAGTTTGAGACGCCGGTCCCTCGCCAGGGCGACGGTCGGATCGAGTTGGTCTTTCATGGCGTAGACTGTCTCGCGACGTACTGGCTGAACGGCGAGGAGTTGGGATGCAGCGACAATATGCTGATTTCGCAAACGTTCGACGTCACCGGCAAGCTGAAGCAGGAGGGAGCGAACCGCCTTCATGTCCGTCTGCAATCGCCGATTTTGGAGGCGATGGCGCGCGAATACGATCCGTCGATGTGGGCGATGGACTACAACTGGGCGCAGCTCTGGGTGCGCAAAGCGGCTCACGGCTTCGGCTGGGACATTATGCCCCGCGCGGTGTCCGCAGGACTGTGGAGGGACGTCGAGCTTGCCGTTCACCGGGAAACGGAAATCAAGGAGCCGTATTTCTATACGCGAAGCGCCGACGATAAAGGAGCATGGATCGGAACGCTCTACAGCGTGCAAGCAGACCCTTTGCTATTCCGCGAGCTTACGCTGCGCATCGTCGGTACTTGCGGAACCTCCCGGTTTGAGAAGTGCTGTCCGGTTCATTTCTCCTCGGGCAATGTTGAATTTCGGGTCGACCATCCCCATCTATGGTGGCCTCGCGGTTACGGGGCCGCGAATGTGTACGAGGTTCGCATGGAGCTGCTCCACGGGGACGACGTACTGGCGGAGCGGACGGATACGTTCGGCATTCGCACGGTGGAGCTGATCAGAAGCGAGACGACTTCGGCGGAACGTCCGGGAGAGTTTCTGTTCAAAGTGAACGGGGTCCCGATCTTCTGCAAGGGCTCCAACTGGGTGCCGGCCGATATGTTCCATAGCAAGGACAAAGCCCGCATCCCGCGCATGCTCGATCTATTCGCCGAGATGAACTGCAATATTGTCCGCGTATGGGGAGGCAGCGTCTACGAGGATCACGATTTCTTCGACCGCTGCGATCGCGAAGGATTTCTGGTATGGCAGGATTTCTCGCTGGCGTGCGGGTTGTATCCGCAGATCGAGGAGTTTTACGCGAAAATTCGCGAGGAGGCGCGTTTCGTCGTACGCAAGCTGAGAAACCACCCTTCGCTCGCTCTGTGGTGCGGGGACAACGAGATCGACCAATTCAGTCTCAACCGGGGCATCGATCCGGCACTTAACCGGATTTCCCGCGAGGTGCTGCCTGCGGTCGTCTCCCAATGCGACCCGTATCGGCCCTATCTGCCCAGCTCTCCGTATCTGTCGCCCGGCTTCTGGGAGAAGAAAGACCTGTCGTTGTTGCCGGAGGAACATCTGTGGGGACCGCGGGACTACTATAAGAGCAAATATTATACGGAGAGCAAAATGCACTTCGTCAGCGAAATCGGCTATCACGGCTGTCCGGACGTCGAATCGATCAAGCGGTTCATCGACGCGGATCATCTCTGGCCCTGGCAGGATAACGAGCAGTGGGCGATCCACGCCTCAGATCCGATCGGCACAAAGGGGACGTGGGGGTACCGGATCGGGTTGATGGCCAATCAGATCAAGGAGCTGTTCGGCGAGGTGCCGAACCGGCTTGAAGACTTCGCGTTGGCGTCGCAGATTTCGCAGGCCGAGGCCAAGAAGTTTTTCGTCGAGATGACGCGGTTGAAAAAATGGCGCAGGACGGGCATCATCTGGTGGAACATGATCGACGGCTGGCCGCAGTTTTCCGATGCGGTGGTCGATTACTATTTTAATAAGAAACTGGCTTTCCATTACTTGCAAAACGTGCATCGCGATCTGTGCGTCATGATCGACGAGCCGTCCGACTGGCACGTTCGAGTCGTGCTGTCCAACGATACGCTGGAGGAGAAGCGGGGAACGTACCGGGTATGGGACGCCGATTCCGGCGACACGCTGCTGGAAGGTCCGTTCGTCTCCGCAGTTAACGGCAACATCGAGCTGGGCCGCATTCGGATCTCCCATAGCGAGCAGCGGATGCTGCTCATCCGCTGGATCGTCGACGGTCAGACGTACGGCAATCATTATCTTCTCGGCTTTCCGGCGTTTTCCCTGGAGAAGTACAAGGGGTGGTTGAAGCATCTGGCCGGTTCGACGCCAAGCGGCTCTGCTTTGGAGATGGGAAAGCCCCGTGAATAGAACTCGACTAGAAAAGCCCTTGGCTTTCCCGTTATCGGGAGCCGAGGGCTTTTTACAATGTTGGCGGGATGGAGATAGTGAACTGGATGGCAACAATCAGGGCACGGTTGGAGCCGGGGGGAGATCGTCGGCAGGGAAATTTCTCTGGACCCGGCCGTCCGAGTCGAATCCAAGCAGATATTGGAACGAATAAGGCGCGGAGAACAAATCACGGTGCTCGAAGCGGTCAAGAAGACGAAACAGGGCACCTATTTTCATACAGACGTAACCATCTCGCCCGTACACGACGAGGAAGGGGCTATAATCGCGGTCATCGCGATCGAAAGGGATACGACGGAGAAAAAGAGAGCCGAGGACAAGCTGAGGGAGAGCGAGGAACGCTACAGGGTATTAGTAGAACGCTCGCCCGAGCCGATCGTCGTTTATCGGAATTATGAGATCGCTTTCGTGAATCAGGCCGCTTTGCGTCTTATGGGCGCCGATCGTCAGGAGTAGTTGCTCGGTCAGCATGTCTCGCGATTCCTTCCCGCTGAAGAAATGGTCAAGTTGCCGACGGTTCTTGCGGAACTGATGTCTGGCAACGCATCGTCCGACCGTATAGAGAAACACTTGATTCGGCTCGACGGAAGCCTCATCTATGTGGAAGCGACGGCAGTCGTGATCGACTTTCAGGGGGAAACGGCCGTTCAGCTCTTAATCAGGGATATGACGGACCGCAAACGGGCCGAGCTGGAGCTTGCTGCAAAGGAAAAGGAGTTCAGCCGAGTAATCAAGCTGTCCCCCGAACCGATTATTTTAGAGAGAATGACGAAAGTCGTACAAATAGACGCAATGATGGATTTCATCGAGATGAAGCTGAAAAGGCTGGACGGGGAGTTGGTAGACATCGAGGTGGCTTCCATCTGCGTCAATCGGACTTCGGCTAATCCCGTCGTACAATTGGTCATTCGGGATTTGTCCAAGCGCAAAAGAACGGAAGAAATGATCCGCAGGTCGGACAGGCTATCGATCGCGGGGGAGTTGGCCGCGGGCGTGGCGCACGAGATTCGGAATCCGCTGACCGCTCTCAAAGGGTTCCTGCAGTTGTTAAAAGTCCAAAATACCGCTTACGTTGACATCATGCTTATGGAGATCGATAGAATAAGCTATATCGTAAACGAATTTCCGGGCATGGCCAAACCTCAGGTGAATCATTTTATCGAATGCGATATTTTGACTCTCATGAATAGCGTTATTGTCTTTATGAATCCTCAGGCGTTGCTGTTCAATGTAGAAATGAACTAACGACGAGTTCTCCCGAATACTTTGTTCCTTGCGAGTCTGACCCAATCAAGCAGGTATATATGAACGTTCTAAAGAATGCTATCGAATCCATGCCATCAGGCGGCAACATTGAAATATCGATGGAGAAGATAGGCGAGAGCATGGTTCTGACCCGCATCGTTGATCAAGGAGTCGGAATTCCTGAGGACCGATTGGAGAAAATCGGAGAACCGTTTTTTTCTTTAAAGGAACAGGGGGCGGGGCTTGGGTTGATGGTATGCCGCCGGATTATTGAAGCTCATAGAGGGAGTCTGGCGATCCGGAGCGTTGTGGGCGAGGGGACGACGATAGAGATTGCACTCCCGATTTCAAATGAAATATTTTGAGGGGTTGCAAATCTATAAAGAAACGTGATATATTCTAATTCCGGCCGCGAGACGGACGGATAACGAATGAATTCGCAAAGTCGAAACTCCTCGAAAAACATCGAATCTGGTAAAAATTGAGGGTTGCAAGAATGCGCGGGATGAGGTAAGATGAAATTCCTGCGCCGGAAACGGACAGGCCAGCAACACCGATTGTTCTTTGAAAACTGAACATTGAGCGTAAGAAACAAAAACGTCGGAAGACGGCTTCGGTCGTCGGAAGGCAAACCAGCAGTGAATGAGCCTCAAAGGCTCTATGCGTTGG